>Ga0160432_100022_pt1 | contig 275704 bp, 226 predicted proteins | sample HID1971M_E0MG_FD_108250 | JGI IMG/M metagenome (GOLD analysis project Ga0160432, IMG submission 108250) | Enriched millipede-associated microbial communities from UW Madison campus, WI, USA - HID1971M_E0 MG | ecosystem: Host-associated > Arthropoda: Insects > Digestive system > Unclassified ... | reverse complement strand
TATTGAGACAGCTTTGAAACTGAAAAAGATGGCGTTATCAGTAGAACAAATTGCTGAGGCTACAGGCCTTACCATCGATGAGATTGAAAAACTGAAATAAATCAAATAAATAATATAGATAAAACGAATAAAGCCATTCTGTCAAGAATGGCTTTATTCGTTTTATCCCCTCCTTACGGCTTCCCGTATTTTTTAATCAAAGCGATCACCACAAAAATCCCATATCAGCAACAGCTGTTATTGGAGCCAATGCTTTGAGTGCAATCAGGAGCGAGCTTCGTGGATATCTTCGGTGGGCGTTCCCGCAATTATGAAAACAAATTACAGGAGCTATATAAGAGCGTAGTGGAGTCTTTAAAGCAAAATGCGCGTAGCTATCGGGCAGATGCGGTTATAGGCCTCAGCGTCAATATTGATGAGCTCTCGGGCAAGGGAACGCCGATCGTTTATGATCACCGCTATCGGTACACCTGTATTGCTCAATGAAATTAAACATATACAAGCAGAAGCGGTAGGTGGAGATATCGATGGATCTGTTATTAAGAATAAAGTCAAAGCAAGCTTGATCATAGAACGCTATACCGGTATCTATACCATGGACAATGCAACAGCCGAATTTATAGCCACATCCCGATTGACAGAATTTGTACCCCTGCTATTCAAAGCGATGAATGAAACAGGGGAGGATCAGGTATTTATAGACCGTCAAGCCACGCTTTTCCGTTATTTTGATTTCCTGGACAAAGATCAAAGCTATACCCATACGCTATGGACAGTTACTGTCGGATGATTTAACCGGTGCGCAGTTTAAGATAACTAGCAAAGCTATCAGCAGTTCCAATCTTATCGATTACGATCAGTTGGAGAAACTGCTAGCAGGATCTTTATTAGCAAAAAAGGCAGCATTAAAGGTACTTACCTTAGATAAAGACTGGTATTCCGTTCAAGATATTGCCTATCTACAGACATGGAAAGGAGAGTGCTTGGTACAGCAGTTTCAAGAAGTAGTTACCGTTAAAGAATCAAATGATTCTATTACTTTTTCAACATCAAAGAATGAGCTGGATATGGAATTACAATGAAGTGATCTGGTACTGATGGTGGCAGGTATTCCTTTAATTTGTATATTTGATCAACGCTTAGAAGTTTCAATACTATGCTCATAAACCAAACGATTATAACCGACATCAAAACCATAATTGCACAATCAAAAGATAAAGCGATTCGTGCCGTAGATCATCAACGGACGTTGATGTATTGCCATATAAGTAAACGTATTTTCGAAGAAAAACAAGATGGGAAAGAACGTGCTGATTATGGTACTTACCTTATCAAATATCTTTCGGAAAAATTACAACCTGAATTTGGATCTGGTTTTTCAATAAGACAAATCAACTTGTATCGTCAGCTTTATCGGACATTTCCAATTGTGCACGCACTGCGTGCACAGTTAAGCTGGACATAGTTCAAATTTCAACATTCATACGCTGTAATATGGTAAAAATTATGAAACATATATTTTATATTATTCTTGTTATTTTAATAATTAGTTGCAAAAATAAATCTGTCACCACAGAAAAGAATAGAGATATATTAACATCAATATTACATGGTGATACGCTTATTTATAATACTTTCTCAAAAAGTATTATAATTGAAGATTTGAGAACAAATAATGTAATAAAGAAATTATCTGTTAATGATTTATTTTATTATTCACCTATTCTTAATAGTGGTAAATTATTTTTTTCTGAATCAAATAAAAAATTTGTGTGCTATGATTTAACAGAACAGCGAAATATATGGGAAATAGAAACGATAAGCATTGTTAAATCTGTTTTAATTAGAGGAAATGGATTAATACTAAATTTAAAGAATAACGGTTTTATTATCTTAGATAAAGTGACGGGAAAGGAGAAACTCAAAATTCCTTATATTTATTCAGAAGTATGTGCACATCCAGATGTATCCCCTTATTCAATGGATATTTTGAACGGAAATTTGTATGTAGCAAATTGGAATTGTAACTCCATAAGCATGATAAATCTTGATACTGGAAAACTTTTGAAAAAGGTTAATCTGGGCTCCGGATATACGTATTTAACTGTCATAGGTAATAAGTTATTTGTCGGCTTAAATGGTAATTATAATGGCGGAAAGATTTTTATATTGGATGGAAATACCCTTAATATCGAGTTTTCCGAACGGGTGAATTTTGAAGACAGAATGAAACCCTTAATCTGGAAGGAGAAGTTGATTTATTATACTTTTGATAATCAAATTTACCTGTTTGATCCTGTAAGCCATTCGAATGAAGTCTTATTAAAGTTGTCAGAAAAAGACAATTTATCAGGATCTAAGATGATTCTATCACTAAATAATCTATATTTCCATTCTGTCAATTTCGAACTGTTAGAATACAACCTAGAAGACAAAAAGTTGAAAAGATTAGGTCTTTTTGGTAAGAGAAAGATTGATAATATTTTTTTGAAGGATGGGGAATTAATAAAAATATTTTAAGGATATATAATAGTTGAGTAAGTACTGATGAAATTGATGTACATGACCATAAAAGATATCTCAAGAAATGGACATTGCCAATGCATAATTGGGGTTTGACCATATTACAACTATATATTAAATTTGGTGATAGGCTCAAGTTAGATAGAAACTCTTAAAGAGAAACCAATGACATAATTGGGGATCTCGTCCTAATTTGCTCATTGGCCTGAAATCATGGCACGAGAGCTAGAACTGCTTGTAGGGAGAACGATTGATTAAACAAAAGTTCTTAGCTCGTTGTTTGGCAAATAGCTATAAATAAAATCAATAGTCCATCTTTATCATTGATACAGATGGACTATTGATTTTACTTGTTTTTCCTATTTTGCACTATATGCTCTAAAAGCTGGACCGTGATTTATATATCCAGATCCATGAGCTTGAGTTACATTTTCTCCATAAGCATAAATATATTTTTTTGTATGATACCACTGGTAAATAGGAACCAAACTAGGGTCATTGTTGTCATGATTATAACCATAAAATGCTCGTCCTTGATTGACAAATTTACCACCGTGCTGTTGGGTTGTATTCATTCCGTAAGCATAAATGGAATTACCTGTATTATACCATTGATAAACTGGTACAGTTTTATCATTAGCTTCTTTTGGTACCCAATAAGCTACCCCTTGGTTGATGTACGCATTTCCGTGTACTTGGGTTGCATTGGTTCCATAGGCATAATGGAAATTCCCTGGATTATACCATTGATAAACAGGAATAAGTTCTAATGGTTTTAATGTATTTGCTTCAATATATCTTTTTACTGCATCTATGATTTGTTGCTTTTTATAATTATGAGAAGCTGGAATAAAGTCATAAATCGGAAATGTTTTAACCCAATTAATACCCACTAACCCTGCATTATTTATATTTACACTTCTTTCCCAACTAGATTTATTAATTTGTGGATATGAATCGTTGTTGTTTTCATTGAAATTAACATCAACTCCCTCCCCAGCTTTATATTTTATGTATAATTCTCTATTGATATTTTTTGTAGCCAAACTTTCATTGGTAATGGTAGTTTTATCAACATCTAAACCTAACCCTACACTTGTCAAAATAGCTTTAAAACCGGCCTTTACAGTATTTGTTTTATTTGTTGAATTTGATTGATCTGTTGATGTACTTTTATAAACCACACGTAACAAACCTCCTAATGTAATGTCTGTTAAAACATGTGTCCCATAAGCAGCTACAAATTCATCTGGACTAAAATTCTCTAATTCCGTGATAAATTTTGAAGTTACATATTTAGATAAAAAATTAGGTGTTTCTTCAATTCTTAATGAACTTACATATTTGGAAATATCCATTGATGCAAACGCATATTTTGTTGAATACGAGTACTTGGTTATTAGTTCTTTATTGTTGGATATATTACCTGTAAAGCTATTGCTTTCTGAACTTGGTTTGTTACCTGCTAGTAAATTAAATGCAATATTATTCTTTTTCGTAATATCCTTTACATAATCACTTGAATTATAGCCGTAGTAAAAAAAATTTTCACCACCAGTTTCTGGATTTATCATGACAGAGTACGGGTTTTCACTGTCAAGTTTTTTAACATCAAGTACCACTCTTCTATAAGACTCTTTATCAACATATTCTTTAGTTACGTCATAACTATAACCTAACATACGATAGTTATCGCCCAATGCTCTTAATGTAGCTTTTTTTTGACCTAAACTTACATTGTTTTCATTAATAGATTCGTTGTTAGATTCAATATCTGTTTTTTTACTACATGATAGTAAAGATGTTGAGACTAATAATGGAATTATAAAGTATTTTCTTTTCATATAAAATTATTATTTTGCTGTCAAAGGTATAAATAATAATATACCCGGCAATATTTAATTTCAAAAGTTAATGTTTTTTTTGATTTTTTGAATTTATAATTTTTTTTATTAAAATTGGTTTTATGAATTGTGTGATGATTGGTATTTTATTATTTAATAGCTTATTTTTACATTTATTTTTAATACCTGGACTCTACAAATATTAGGTTAAAATTAATCAATCAACTTGCTGAATTACAATCGATTTTCTTAATTATGGACAGGATTATCGAATACTGAAATAAATCAAATAGATCATATAGATAAACGTATAAAGCCATTCTGCCAAGAATGGCTTTATACGTTTATCTACTATCCTTACGGCTTCCCGTATTTTTTATTCAAAGCGATGCTTTATTTTCGGGCTTTTAAAACAGTATTCATCATACACCATGATCGTTACCAGTACCAATACCATCGAGGGGAGAGAAGTCCTGCGTTATTTTGATCCCATTTCAGCAACAGCTGTTATTGGCGCCAATGCTCTGAGTGAAATCGGAGCGAGCTTCGTAGATTTCTTCGGTGGGCGGTCCCGCAATTATGAAAACAAATTACAGGAGCTATATATGAGCGTAGTAGAGTCTTTAAAGCAAAATGCCCGTAGCTATCGGGCAGATGCGGTTATAGGCTTCAGCGTCAATATTGATGAGATCTCGGGCAAAGGAACGCAAATGTTCATGATCACCGCTATCGGTACTCCTGTATTGCTCAATGAAATAAAACATATACAAGCAGAAGCGGTAGATGGAGATATTGATGGATCAGTTGTTAAGAACAAAGTCAAAGCAAGCTTGATCATAGAACGCTATATCGGTATCTATTCAATGGACAATGCTACAGCCGAGTTCATAGCCACATCCCGATTGACCGAATTTGTACCCCTGCTATTCAAAGCAATGAATGAAACAGGAGAGGATCAGGTATTTATAGACCGTCAAGCCATGCTTTTTCGTTATTTTGATTTCCTGGACAAAGATCAAGCTATAGCCATACTCTATGGACAGTTGCTGTCCGATGATTTAACCGGTGCGCAGTTTAAGATCATTAGCAAAGCTATCAGCAGTTACAATCTTATCGATTACGATCAGGTGGCGAAACTGTTAGCAGGATCTTTATTGGCAAAAAAGGCAGCATTGAGGGTACTTAGTTTAGACAAAGACTGGTATTCCGCTCAAGATATTGCCTATCTACAGACATTGAAAGGTGAGGGCTTGGTAAAGCTCTTTCCAGAAGTAGTTACCGTTAAAGAATCAAAGGGAATGTTTTCATCGGGCAAAGAAGTATGGGAATGTTTATGTGGCTATAGCAATAAGCTGGATGCTACAGCATGTAGTTCTTGTACCAAAGATAAACGAGGCTTCGGTTCTGAGGAATTAAAACCTGAAGCTGTGCAGAAACTGATTAATCGAAGATTAGCGGTTATTGAAGGGATTTAATTAGGTCAATTACTTCACTTATGTTAATAATTAAAAATCATACATGACAAATAATTACTTTATGAAATCCTTCTTGATTTTAATTTTAAATGTTTTGTTTTTATATACTGTTTACGGACAAGATACAGATTCACACAATAAATGGACTTTTGTAGATTCAAAATACATTTATCACATTGATATAGCATCTGCAAAAAAGCTGGTATCAAAGGCTTCTTCAGAATTTAGAAGTACACAATATATCAATTCTTATTCCAGCATGAGTGATGAAACAAAGTTGAAACTATATACAGGGGCGCTAGTAGTCTCAAAGCTAGGGGATGATGCAGCTCAGGATATTTTAGATGCCATTGATAGTTCTCTATTTATCAAATTTACTGAAATAGGAGTCAATGAGAGATTTAGACGTGTTGGCTATGGTAATCATTTTACAGTATTGAAAAATATAAAAACAGCTAAATTTTATATTATCAGTGTGGATCCATTTGGTTTTCGGGATTTTTCTAGAAGCGATAAGTACGGTTTTAAAGGCTTATTTGATGTTGAAGTACCTAAACCGACTTTAGAACAACAGAAGTATATTTCACTTTATAGAAAACATTTGACAGCTTTAAAAAATAACATGAATATCCTGAGTGCTATTCAAAAAAGATATTTAACCTATGGCTATTTTGATAGTTCAAAAGTCGGTAAATCGGATAGAACTATATTCAATTTAGAATTGAGAAAGCTAAATAAAAACTTTAACAACGTGACAGATCTATTAAAGTTTAATGAAGATGTAAAGTCTATTTTTGAAATGCTTGAGTTAGAAGAGCAAGGAACTTACAATACAGCAAAAAGCTGGATCTATAACATGATTGAAATTTAAAAAATTTCCTTTCTAAACTATGTTGCCAACTATCCCAAAGTTTATAACTTTGTATTATGCAAGTAACCCCTATATACGATAAAAGCCAATTGCGCGAATTAGCTTCTATGGTGTCCCATGCGGCATTCAAGAAGCTATCGAGTAGTAGCAATCAATCTTCGTATATCAGGAGGATGAAAAAGTATGTCGGTTGGAATGACATGGCAGGAGATAAGCCAGCACAACTGGGAGATCTTATTGCCTATTCCTATCAGATATTGGAGCAAAATTACAGGCATGAATATATCTACAAGAATAAGTTGCTCAATGATTATGTATTGAAGCAATATTTATTAGATGACACCATTCTGCTCAATGAATTTCGCATCGGACAATCCATTGCAGATGCAGTCCTAGTCAACGGAACAAATAAAGTCTTCGAAATCAAAACGGAGTTAGATACACCCGAGCGACTGGAAAGTCAATTGAACGACTATTATAAAGCGTTTACCGAAGTATATCTATTTACCCACATCTCTTTGCTTGACAAATATATACGTATACTTCCTGCTTATGTCGGGGTATTGGTTTATACAGAAAAAGGAGAGGTGTTAGAGCATCGCGCTGCCATCAACAACAAAGAATATCTCGACGCCAGTTTTATGATGGCATCCTTGCGCAAGCCCGAATACAGCAAGCTAGTTAAGCAATTGGTTGGCTTTCTACCCCAAGCAACACCCGTATTTTTTTATCGCGCATGTTTAGAAATATTGGAAGAGTTACCGGTCGAAGAAGTCCAAATGATGTATTGCCACATTTTGAAAAGTCGTATCGATCTGCAGACCAATTTATACTTGTCACAAGGAGATGTACCTTCATATGTTAACTTCTCTTTTTACCAGGCGAAATACAATAAAAATTCGTATCTTACTATGATTAATAATCTAAGTAAGAACCTATTATTATAAAACGCCTATGTATTTTCCTTATTTGCGAGGTAAGCAATACGAACTTTTAGCATTAAAAGAACTTATTGGTTTACCTTTAAATCCCGAAAAAATAATTCCTATTATTGAACCTGTTACTTTTAATACTTCCTCTTTGGAGTCGGCATTAAAGAAGTTAAGTCAAGCTGGAATCAGAATTCAATTAATAGTGAATCCTGAAGTTGGTGAATTAAAAGGTCATGGTAGGCTTTTAACTAAGATTATTAAAGATTTTTCAAATGAAGGTGTTGAGAATATAATACCTACATATATCATTAGGAACGAAAAAGAAGTTATTCCAGTTCAAGAGAGTATTATTGATAACAATTATAATAAAGAGGGCTATGCCTTAATACATCTAAATAAAACTAATAATATTCAAAATTTAAGTGATTTTGCTAAGAATTCAAAATGCCTATTTAATACTATCCATTTTAATATTTTGCATGGTCATAGGGAAAAGTTTGAACATAGAGCTTTACTCAATGATTACTTTATTAAACAAATTGCCAATGTTAATTATATACCTATTCCTGAAGAGATCTTCTCGACTGATTACCTTGAATACCCTGCTCATGGATGCATTGGTTTTTCGGATTATCAGACAATAGGTCATGGTTTCAAGAAGGGTGGTGGTCCTGCATATGCCGTAGCAATTCATTTAACATTTAAGGATAATGGAGATGGAGATATTCGTGTAGCACATTTTGTTTCAGACTATAATGACGATCAAAAGGATCCAGCAAGAAAGTTCTTTGAAGCACTTGATAAATTAATCAAGTTTGCTGATGAAAGGAATGTGACAGAAACATTAGGTTTAGCAGAATTTCGTAAACATCATAAGAATCAAACTTACCCTGGTTTGGGAGTTGTGAAAAAGCTTTCAATTATGCATCACATTGAATTGATACAGGGGTTAATCTAGATCTTTAGAAATTATGGTGTTACTTGATGTGAGATTACAATATTAAATATATTTTTTTAATTTATATGTTCTGAAAATTAATACATATGGCCATAACATTAGAAATTGCAATTGAATATAATTTAAAGTCAATCAAATATGCCAGGGTTTGTTTATTTACTGCATGGCAAATTGCGAATGCTGGACACTTTGGGAAACTTTTTGAAGATAGAAACGTTCCATATTTGAAAATTCTTCACTTAGAACAGAAATCTCTTTTTGTTCGTCAAATTGTATTTACAAATTGGAGAATGTTCGTAATTGAAATAGTGAAAATTTTTGATAAAAGTAGTTCCCAAGGGATTAATAAAATTATTAATAAAATTCTATTTAAAGAATTTGGATTTCGTTTGGAAAATTTTTCTAAACAAGACTTTCAAGACTTTAAAAATCTATATGATGCACAATTCAAAAATAAAGTAGATGTCTATAATAGATTAAAAACTTTGAGAGATAAATTTTACGCTCATAGAGATGATGAGTTTTATACAATAATTGATCAGGAAGTGAAATTTTCGGAAGGTAATGAATTGCTGACTTTGGCAGAAGAAATTCTCACTAAAATCGCAGCTTTTAATAATCAAAAGCTAAAATTCTATTCCGATAATGAAATTATTATTAGAACAGGTGTTGAAGAGTTGAAATATTTAGCAGTTTGGTAATTATAGAAAAAAAAGTATTATGATTTTATGGAAACAGTATTAAGACCTTTTGTTAATAGATTTGCTCAACATATTTTGTTATCTTTTTGTATTGCTTGGATATTTTGGAACTGGGAAATAGTAGTTGATTTAATTTGGTATAATGGTATTACACTTACAAAGGCACTTGAGGTCGAAATGTCCTAAAGTCTAACAATAGTGTGGATGATATTATACAACATTTTGTCCCGACAAAAGTAAACGACTTATGGGTGTTTATGAGCGAGTTTAAGGAAGAGTCTGCGACAGTAGTGATTGAGCAGATTTTGGACCTGCCAGAGGAAGTGTTAGAAGGAAAATTCTTAAGGGATTTCTGATTGATCTATTAATTATTAAAACTATAACAGATGAATTTAAAGCAAACCCACCAAGAATGTATACTCAATCATCCTGAAGTAGTAAAAACTGCAAAAAGTAGCTCACACTTAACTTTTAGACAGATTGCAGGGATCCGAGAGTCAGCCTTTAGCATCTCCCTGTTATTTACCAAAGCTGATGGGAAAGAAATTATTAGATCAGGTTTTGCTAATCAGATAGCGTTGTTAACTGACACTACCTGCTAAGTTAGCAATACCGTAAAAAACTACTATGCTATTTTTTAATTTAAGTATAGTAATAACAAATTCTATCATTAACCCTTACGATATTCTTGTGATTAATTTTCTGATAATCTCTATCAGCTTCAATCTTGTATAGAGTTCGTATTTCATACCCCATTTGATAATTTAATTCTGATAATTTTTTATGTTTCCACCATATAATATAAAAGTCTGCATCTTGGCTAAAAATCATATACTCATGATTCAACACATAGTTAGAGGGAGCTTTATGAAAATAATCAATAATCAAAGCCCTAAGAGTATAAGGAAGATTAAATGGATCAATACAAATAATCTCACCATTAAAACTTCTTTCAGAATCAATTCCGTTTAAGTGGGGTATATAATGTCTAGATGCGATATGAACATAACTGTAGATGTTTATAGAGAAAGTAAAACTTGACACTTGAAAGATAACAAAATTACTTTTATGGCTTCTGAAAAAACTCTTAGTCACGTAATATATATAAAAAGCTGCAAGTCTTTGCTTTAATATTTCCCTCTCATAAAGACGTCTTCCGCCAAATAGTCCATTTTGAAATTGGTCTTCTAGTATTTTTATTTTCCTGTTGTATTCGATTTTAACTTCATGCAAAAAAGCATCGCTTTTTGATGAATGGAGTTTTAACTCCCAAGCAGTAATTAGCTCCTCAAATTTTGCCCGATCTCTTGCTATTTCTGAGTCTTCCAAATTTCTGGAACCTATCGAAACAGGTTTAAGAAAATCTAAATTGTACAGGTATGACAATATCAATCGCTTAAAGAGAGGATCCATACAAAAGTTTAATTCATAAATATCAAACGCAGGTACGGTTAAGGCTTGATCTGCATAAACAAATGGTAGCATTGAGCTTACAAATTCACACTCATGAGGTAATAGCTTTTTTACATCGTTACGTTTTACTTTATCTAAGTATCGTTTTGAAGCTACTATATTTTCTTCTTGAGTTAAGGTTTCAAGCTGTTGTTTTGAATAAAGCATTAATTTTATAAGTTTTAGTACACAATATCAGGATTGCTATGCCAGCAATACAGTTAATTGTTCTCTTATACCCTGTTACCGGTACTGTTTTTTCTATATAATTTATTTTTCCCTTCCTTTGTTTAAAAAATCCATTACTTATAAATTTTACGAATCTTTTGCAATAATATTCTGAAAGGCTTTATTAATGTTATCGGAATGAAATCGCTATAAGTTAATTGACCAAGCTCACTTAAATACAATTAAAAATAGAAATGAATGAAATCAGAGGCTATTTTATCTTTATGTCTTTTGAAAAATTGGAATTTAATTATTCGAGTAACACAGTTTGACTTACACTATCGCTCTTCATTGAAATGTAATTTTCTTTGATTAAACTATTCTAACCTAAATGTAGATCTACAGAAATTCTGTTAAATCAAATAAATCGAAGTTATCAGGAAATTCTTTAGATGTTATGAGAAATAAAATATTCGATCTTAAGGAATATTTTGTTTTAATATATGGATCAATTTCACTGGCTACTGATGATAAAGTTATTTTTCTGTTATATTTTGGTTTTGATATTAATTGATAAATTTGGTCATCAATATCATTAATATTTACTCTATCATAGGAATAAAATCCTCTTTTCGACATGTATCTAAAAAATTGATAATAATCTTTGGTATCAGTTATATTATCTCTGTTTACGCTATCATTTTCAATGCTTTCAAAAATTCTTCTGTATTTATAAACTTCTCTGATTTGTTGCTTAAAGTTGATTGACGAATCACTTATCTTATGTGGTAAGATGCCCCCTGCAGAAGCGATATGTATTAATTTGATACCATCGAATAGTAAAATATCAAAATCATTTTGGATGAGTTCCTCAAAATTATATGCCATTGCTAATAAAATACACTATTACAGACATCACATTTTTCTCTAACTTGCATTGTCTTTGGTCTATAGGCTTTCGATAGAGAAATTTCATTTAATTTAATTTTGTACATCTTGTAAATTTCATTCGAAGCGTTTACTTCTGCACAACAACCAATAGATGTTTTATTAATTCTCTCTCCAATTTGGCCAAATTCAAGAAGTTTAGTTTTCAATAAAGGATAATATTCGTCGTCCAATATTAGAAGTCCTGATGTGTTACATTTTCTTGAATTCCTAAATTCTGCTCCACATGTCATAGATACAAATTCTTTTCGTCTTTGAAGTTGACGAGCATATTCTTTTATTTCATCTTCAAGCTCTAATGATGCCATGATTTACTATTATTTTATCAATAAATTTGTAATAAATTCAAACTTAATCCTTTTATTAAACTCTGGTTTTATTTTCTAATCTACTAAATGTAAAAGTAATCCAAAGATTAAAAAAATATTTACGGGAAACCGTACTATATTCAAATAAATAGGAATATTTATAAAACTAAAATTTATAGCAAATAAAAGCTAATATATTTAGTTTTATTATTTATCTTTGGATGTTGAATAAGGATGGACACGATATTAAGATAACCGGTTGCTCAACATTCTTGCGTGTTCATCCTGTTCAATATTGATTTAAAGCAGGGGAGGTTTCTGTAAGTTCGCTTAATAGTAAAGTGACTTACGATCGAAATTTGAGCCTGTTGGAAAAAGTTGGAAATAATAAATACTAATTGCGATGAATGTACCATTGACAATCGAGATTTTGAAAGACTTAAAGCATAAGGGATACAATATCCTGAAGTCTGACAATAGTGTGGATGATGTTATACAACATTTTGTCCCGACAAAAGTAAACGACCTATGGGCGTTTATGAGTGAATTTAAGGAAGAATCTGCTACAGTAGTGATCGAGCAGATCCTGGATGTACCAGAGGAAGTTTTAGAAGGAAAATTCTTAAGGGTTTTCTGATTGATCTATTAATTTTTAAAAACTATACACATGAATTTAAAGCAAATACACCAAGAATATGTACTCAATCATCCTACAGCTGTAAGAACAGGTAAAAGTAGATCACAGTTAACTTTTAGACAGATTGCGGGTATCCGAGAGTCCGCCTTTAGTATTTCTGAGCTATTTACAATAGCTGATGGTGAAGAGATTATTAGACAAGGTTTTGCGCGTTGGCCAGATATTATAGCAGGGGAGTTGGAACTACTCAAGAGGAGAATGGTTGATTAATTACTTGCACGGATATTTTTATCAAAAATGTAATATAACAGCACGTTTAGTCATTATGTTAATTGGTAGCAATTAATTAATAGGTTCTAAAATAAGTGTTTATTTTTAAACTCTATTAAATACATTTCACATTAGTTTTTATTAAAAATTAAAATCAGCTGATAATAAGTCGCTTTTGCAAAGTGTTTGTCGGAAAGAGAGGGATTCGAACTAATCCTCTCACTTCACAATAAACCTATATTTTAAGTAATATTTTTAACACTGCCATGATTCTGCCACTAAAAACTATGGACAAATCAATGAATGTATAGCGACTTCAAAGAACATCAATAACTCTCCAATCTCAAAGGTACAATTTTATGTATTATTGGAACGAAAAAAATTGTCTGTACAGCATTCTAAAATTAGTTATTTAATATTCATTAATAAAAATTATAGGCGGAATATAGCCCTAATGTAATTTTAAGCTAATCCAAAATATTGGGAATGTCTAACGATTTTAATAATAATTGTTTTTCGGCACATTTTACTAATTAGGTACTACAATTAGCTGGAATGTAATTGCTTTAATTAAATTGGTTACATTTTGATCTAAATTAATATATTGCAATATTAAAAAACTAAAATTTAATGGGTCATTATTCCACTTTATTGATTGGCAAACAGGAATACTCATGGAAATATGATATTCCTAGCTACCTTTCTTTCTTATTTGATAAGAATGATTTGTATAGTCAAAGTTCCAATAACGATGAAGTATACAATAAGATTGGTTTTATAACAACGCGCGAGAAGGCATTAGAAAAGCTCGATAAACTAGGTTATAACTGGGAAATGATCTCTGAAATCTATTCTTCTTTTTATGAGGAAATAAAAGAAAAAGTTTATGAAAATATTATTGACGAATTAGCGGAAAATTCTGCTGAACTTAGTGAAAGTGAAGTTCAAAAGGAGGCGGATAAATTCTTTTCTAAACTCCCCAAATTTACCCGTGAAGAGGAATTAAAAGATTTTGTGAATTTTTTATTTCCATTAATCGGGGCTTCTATCGGGGAAGCATCCATGGAGATAAGATCAATTGATGGAAATACGTATCGAATAGAGAAAGAGAAACATTCATCTATTTTTAATAATTTTTTATTTGAGCCAGGAGATTTTTTTTATCAAAAGGCGCTTCTGTTGCCTCCTTGGGTCCAAATTATCGGAAATCTGTTTGAATATGAGATAATGATTGAATATGCTGAAATCATCTCGGTTGTACAGATTAAGCTATTATTGGAGGCTGCGGATCCAACAACGGAAGTTGATCTACAATTGGAAGACATGATTGATAATGAGGAAGAAATTTCTGAGTTTCATATTCAGTCTGCTAATAGATTAATTCGAAAAATTCAACTTTATAATAAGTTCTTCAAATCAATTGTAAATCAAGAAGACATTATTAAAGACACTTATTTTAAGAAAGAATTGTTGTTGCTTTTAGATGAAATACCTCAACTTAAAAATTCAGCGGAAAAAGGAAGAGCTTTAGAAAATCTTATGGAGACAATTTTTTCCTCTGTTCCCGGTTTGGAGGTAATTTCAAAGCGTGTTAATACAAAAGATGAAGAAATAGATTTGCAGATTAAAAACGGTGTATCTGGCACTTTTTGGACGTCTCTGACAAGTCCAACTTTCTTTGTTGAATGTAAAAATTGGAGTGCGAAGGTAGGGGCCTCGGAGATGCGTGATTTCGAAACTAAAATTATAAATCATAAAAAACTTGTTAAAGTAGGATTTTTTATATCAGTTAAAGGCTTTACTAGAGAAGTAAGCAGTCATTTAAAAAGAGCATCTAGAGAAGATCACCATATCGTATTAATTGATAGTTCTGATCTTTTAGAATTGGCCACCGGAAAGAATACAACTATCCAGTGGCTCGAGAAGTTAATAATAAAACCTCACTAAATTAAATATGAAGTTAAAAGTTACAAAAAGTACTTTATTTACTCCGTTCTAACCGAGACTGTAACGTAAACTGTGTCAGAGGAATAATTCAATAAGATTATTTATATTCAATTATCCAAATGACACGGTTATGAAAGAAAAGACCCCATTCGACTTTGAACGCTTCAAGGCAGAAGCCATGCAAGGTCTTTACGAAGGTAAAAGTTTGTCTTCAAACGATGGCGTTCTAGCGCCGTTAATGAAGTATCTGTTGGAATCAATTATGGATGGCGAACTGGAGAACCATCTCAACGAAGAAAAATTTTCGGACAATAGCAACCGTCGAAATGGCAAGACCAAAAAGACAGTCCGAGGTCTCAATACTGGCACTTTTGAATTGGAAACAGGCCGGGACAAATCCGAAACTTTCGAGCCTAAATATAGTACCTAAGAGGCAATTAATCATCACTGAACAGCTTGAGGGACACGTGTTGAGCATGTATGCCAAAGGAATGAGTACACGTGCGATAAGCGAGTTTATCCTCGAAATGTATGCCATGGAGATCTCTGCGACTGAAATATCACGTATTACCGAAAAAAATTTACTGGCCTTTGAAGAGATGTGGGGAAAGAAATATCCTATAGCGGCTAAATCATGGCTGGACAACTGGATCAATCTCTCTACTTTTTTCGAATACGACCAACAACTGCGTAAAACCAATTCTACTACTAATCCAATTGAAGGAATGCACTGTCAGATCCATAAAATCACGAAGTCCAACGGTGCATTCAGCTCTGAGCAAGCTCTTATGAAACTGATGTTCCTAATAATAAATGATATCTCTAAAAAGTGGACAATGCCGGTACACAACTGGTGCTTGACCATATCCCCACTTTACATTAAATTTGGGATAGGTTCAAACTTGATAGACGCTTTTAGAATTAGGTGAATTATCCAATGATACAGTTTGAGTTACACTCCCCAGAGTAAAGATTTAATCTTTTCTAAACCTTTTTCGAAAGTATTAGTCCTCATCGCAAAGCCTTGTTTATAAACTCTAATATTGTCATGCAGGTAGGATTTCCATTTATCTTAGCATCATTTAAATAATCTGCATCTCTGATACACACAGTATTTGATTTGCCAGATTTTTGTAATTGTCCTACTGTTCCTATCAGTGATTTTTTTTCAGTGTATTTCTGTTTGTTTACTTTTTTTAAAACAGGTCCTACATAGGTTAATTTATCTGAAAAAAGACCAGTGTCTGGATGAATTGAAAGGAATTTACGAGCAGCAGTAAAGATATCATCATTATCTTGCTCCATTAATGGCAACAATATATCTTCGAGCAATCCTTCATCTGTTCCCGGCTTGGTAAATACATGGGCACCAAATGTCATATCTTCGATATCTAAAAGCTCATTGTTTAACATTTGATTTGGCAACTCTTCTATTTCAAAAATTTCTTTAAGCTCTTCCGTTATTTCTAACAATCTGTATGTAACTCCTTTGTCATCTGCATCAAAAAAATACAATACTGAAATTTCGATTTCTGGTGCAGCTTGAAGTGCATCCGGGTCTTGAATGTTGAATGCATTTAATGTTTTGACTATTGACATTCTTAATTGTTTGACACTATCTCCACCTAATGTATAAATAAGAAGCAGATTATCTTCTTTATGCATCACTTCGTTTGGTAAAAATCTAACTTTTGCCACTTCTATTTTAACATCTGAAATCGTAATGTTTTTAATATCTGCCTGTAAAAAATCATTTAAAGGAGGAGGAAAGCTACCTATTTTTTTGGAATAAGTTTTAAATCCATTAGCTTTTAATATTCTGTAGATAAAAGCTGCATCGTGGTCACCTTCAGTAAGGATAAAAATAAAATTATATGCCATTATCTGATATCAAAGTTTATAGAGTCAATCAATTGTTCTAATCTTTCGCCATCAATATACTTACATTTAACATGACCATCTTCTTCTATTAAAGCATAGGCAGTTATGTCAGAAATATTATAATCATTTTTCACAAAAGCATCAATACATTCTTTGCTATGCGTGGAAGCAAATACTTGCACATTAAACTGTTCAGCAACTTGTTGAACAAATTTAGAGAAAGGTATCATTAGGCTATTGTGTAAGGCGCTGTCTATTTCGTCAATACACAATACACCATCTTTACAATACCCCAATAATAATGCAATCTCAAATACTCTTTGTAATCCCTCTCCATACTCCGTAATGTCTAAAACCTCTTCCTGAGTACTGGAGGATACTTTAAACCTGTATTCTCCCTGGTCATTCACTAAATCAATTTTTTCAATAGATTTATCCAAGCTGGTATTGATAAATGAAATTATACTATCAAAGTATTTGTTTTCAATTGCTTGTCGGTGAGCAATATGTAGTAACTGTTCATTATGTCTGTAAGGACTTGTAAATGCAGATGTACATAATATCTGTGTTTTGGCATAACGATAATCAGGAGCTTTATTTGAAAACAAGTGCATTGTACTGGCCAAATCTTGATTATCAATATCTGCATCTGCCATTAATGAATTAAGATAGCCAGATTTATCAATATCGTCTGTTGTTTCCTCTTTGTGGATAGACAAATCAGCTTCTACATTATTAAAAGTAGATTTTAGGTTTACGTTGTTTGTGAAATATTTGTTTACCCATTTTGAATTAAATTCACCGGAAAATTTACCTCTGTATCGTACCAGATCTATATAAGCATTAAGATTATTTGCCTGGGTTAACAAATAGAAAGTTTCCAGAATGGTGGTTTTTCCTCTATTGTTACCTCCAGCAAAAAGATTAATTCGTCTGATATGTTTTACGGTAACATCTTCCAATCTCCTATACTTTACAATATGGACCTCAGAGAAATGTCTTTCTAATTGTGTAAAGAATATAGATGATTTTCTTTCCTCGGATATGATTTGAGACTGACTAATGGGCAATAAATTACTTATACTATCAGTAATAGACTTTAACTCCTCATAATCATTGGCTGTAATAAGGTCTTTAAAATTATACGCCAATTGGGTATTATCTCTAATATTAGCAATTGCGTCACTTAATTTAGACTCGCCTACAGCTTTGCTAAAGGTAAATGCTTTGGTCAAATCGCCTGATTCTTCCATAATTCTAAGGGCATTTTCATCATAAATGACTTGCTCTAAGGTTTTAATTTGGCGATATTGATTTATTATTGGTTCTCTTGTATTAACATTTTTCTTTTCTAAATCTTCTTGTTCTTCATTTGCATCTTCGTCATCTGTAGTTGACAGCCAGTTAAAAATACGATTTACATTTATTTCGTTATCAGCAGAGTACTCCAAATCATTCCAACTAATCCATTGCTTTAAAATAGGAGAGCCAATAATGGATTGAAATATATAGAACATATCCGTTTTGAATTGGTCTCCGTAATCACTACGTTTATATTGATTAATCAGATACAAGGTTCTTCTACTCCTTCGAAGTGTGTATTTTGAAATCCCCAGTTTATTGCACACTTCTTCTTCTGAAAGACCATGTGTTTCAATAAGGTCATTCATTAACTGAGCCTCATTAACCGCACTCCAACGTTTCTTTCCACTTATATGGTGCAAACCCATCGTGATAAGATGTTGTATAGGGTCTTCTTTATCAATTACCACTACTGGAATTTCATCAAACGTTTGTGAGTTAATGTTGCCAATATCGAGACCCTGATTGTATTCTTCCCAGAAAAACTTTAAAGTAGCTGTTCTTCTGTTACCCTCAAGTACCAGATATTTATCACCAACTTGCTTAACCTGAATTTGCTCAATATCTAAAAAGCCATTTTCGCGAAAACTTGTAATCAGGTCTTTAATATTCTCTTTATTTCTTCCCCAAATAAAATTCAATGTTCTTTGCTGTATTCTTGGATCTGCAACCATATCTTCAGGTACTTCCCGATATTCCGGTCTATCAATAAACCTGTAATTATTAGGATCCAGAATAAGGCTGTCTATATGTACTGTTTCTCTACTAATTGACATAGTGATTACATTTAAAGTTTATATTATTGGACATTGTTTCATTTACTGAAACAACGTTTTTAAAAATTCCGTTGCTTTTACAATATTATTTATTTTTTAAATAATTCTACAAAGCTGCTAAGATTCCTGCCATAAAAAGTAAGATAGCGAAATCAACACTATAATTGCCGATTTCCAAGAACATCAAAAACTCTTCAATTTCAAATATACAAATATTAATTTTGCTGATTTTACGAGTTGTTGATATGAGATTACTAATTAATCAAACCGGACGTTAAAAAAATGATCACTAAAAAATGGTTATGTAAAAAATATTTGCTCTCTAATTCAAAGACTCTTTGATCGTTCTAAAATTGGATAAAGCACTTTCAATGTTTTCAATAATATCATCAATTAAGACATCTGGATCAGGAAGCTTATCTAAGTCGATTAAATTATCATCTTTAAGCCAGAAAATATCTAAATTGGTTTTATCTATTTCAATTATTTCTTGATAAGAATATTTACGCCAACGACCTGTTTCGTTTTCTTTACTCCAAGTTTCTGTTCTTTTAAAAATATTATCCGAATTATAGCAGTGAATAAAATCTTGTAGATGTTCAAATTGAAGGGGATTCTTCTTAGGAGTATGCCTAATATTGGTGCGGTAATCATAAATCCAAACCTCTTTCGTTGCCGGGGTAGTCGATTCAAAATGCTTTTGAAAAAATAATACATTTGATTTAACCCCTTGCGCATAAAAAATACCAGTAGGCAGCCTTAATATTGTATGCAAATTAGTATGTTCAAGAAGTTTTTTACGGATTGTCTCACCAGCACCACCTTCAAACAAGACATTGTCAGGTAAAACGACTGCTGCTCTGCCATGTTCTTTCAACATGGTGACAATATGTTGTAAGAATGAAAGTTGTTTATTGCTTGTTGTTACCCAAAAGTCCTTTCTTAGAAAATATCCATCCTTTTCAGCTTGCTTTTGATCTGTAGTTGGTATATCGCTGCTACTTATTCCAAATGGCGGATTAGCGAGAACAATGTCTACTTTTTCTGATTCCGAAATCTCTCCATTAGTCCTTTTCAAACTATCCGAAACTTCGATTTCAGGCGTATCCTTTAAGTCACCAACACCATGTAGGAAGAGATTCATCAAGCAAAGTCGCGCTGTTGCTTTCTCGATCTCCCAACCTTTAAATGTATGAAATTTTAAAAAGTTCTTCTGAAGCTCAGTGAGATGTTTTTTCCCTAATAGATTTAAGACTCCCAAAAAGAAACCGCCTGTACCGCATGAGGGATCTGCAACAGTTTCCTTAGGTTTAGGTTGTATACATTCAACCATCGAATTAATTACTGATCTCGGAGTAAAATACTGACCGGCTCCACTATTTTCAGCATTCTTCTGTAATAAAGATTCGTAAATTTCTCCTTTGACATCTATTTCTTGTGAGGTCCAATCTTCTTCATCAATCAGATTAATTAATCTCTTAAGCTTAACCGAATCGTGTATTTTATTTAATGCACCAGCGAATATTTTGCTTAGCATACCTCCTGAACTGGAGAGCTTTTTTAATATCGATTCGTAAGTTTCAATTATTTGATTAGATGATTTCAATTCTTGCCAATCGCAACCGTAAGGTATCTTATACTGACTTTTGTTTTCGTCAGCCATTTTAAGAAACAATAGGTAAGTAAGCTGTTCTAAATAATCTCCATATCCTAATCCGTCATCACGGAGTGTATCGCAGAATGACCAGATTTTCGCTACTAATATATTTGTTGACGCCATATTTTTATTCTTCAAGTAATCTATAAGCCCAATCTTCTCCAGATGCTCTAAGACAGGATCGAACTGTTGAGGTTAATTCTTTTTCTGGGGAAAGTAAAATCTTTAGTTTATTTTTTTCTGTTTCTTTATTATATCTATTTTGATTAGTGGGCTCGTCATTGTAGATGACATTTAATCTATTTACCTCTTTTATAATAGCTGTTGTTTCTTGCCATTTTAATCTCCGAGCCTCTTGCAGCTCAGGATAATTTAAATCTAGATATTCAATAGTATATTTTGCTCTTTCATGATCCCATTTTTCTATAGCTTCGGGTGCTGAAGGTTTAATAGTTCCATTATTATCAAAATTTAAAAGTTTAACATCTTCTTTATTTGTTGGATCTAAAAAGTAATATACTTCATCCGAAATCGGTCCTGGCTGAAGAACTCTATGATATTTCACAGCAAAATGGTCGCCTTTTTTAACATTTCCCACACTTCCACATAACCTATAATTTGTGATATCAAAAGTTAACCACCAATATCCATCTTTGATCCGATCAATTTTATCAAAAACGTCCTCTGTTCTTTTTTTAGGCCTGAAATGATCTATATGTAAATGAGAATATGGATTTTTTGTTTCCGAATACCAGCACTTTCCAAATGATAACTCCTTCAAACCATCTTTCAAAAGCTTCCATATACGATGATTTTGATCAATGATCTTACTTCTATCATCATTGTTTGCAGCTTCATTTAGCCTTTGTAATAACATAGCCGCCTTGTCCAGCCATTTCTGATTAGGTTTTTCTAGCTTAGTATTATCAATGTAAATCATAGTTATTTTACATTTTGATTATTCATTTTTTGTACAATAAAATCAGAGAAATCAGGATCTTTAAATGTATAGTTAAAACCTTCGTTACTCAAAATTTCAAAAAGCTCTTTAATCCTCTCTCTATCTTTATCTGTTAGATTGCCCTTGCTTTCCTTATAAAGTAATAAATTTCTCTCTTCTAATAATTCATTTGTAGGTCTATCTAACGTTGTCGGCATTCCAAATAAGGGACTTGTTAAAATACCCGCAACACCCAAACCTCTAGGACCGATGTCAGGTTCTACTACAGAGGTTTCGAAATTATCATCTTTCTTGAAAACCCGTATCTGCTCTTTTTCTAAACTTCCTATTACTAAAGGATCGTGAGTACAAAAAACAATTTGAGTCTTATCTGATTTATTGACAACATCCTTGAATAATTCAAAATATTTCCACTTCCAAATTGGGTTCAAATGTGTATCTGGTTCATCGAGAAGGATTAGTGCTTCATCGTCTTTTGTAAATTTAAGAAGACCTAAGACTGTAATTAATTGTTTTTCACCTTCACTAAGTTCCCCCATAGCTAATTCGCCTTCAACTTTTCCTTTTAAGACTTTTATCCTGACGTCCTCGTCTTCCACTAGCTCTGAATAATGAAGACTGCATAACGCATTAAATAAGGTAATTTTATTTTCATACTTCATTTCAACAAAAGTTCTGATAGCTTCTTTGTCTTTGAGGAATAGAAATAATCTGTTCAGTGTTTCTCTTTTATTCAATGCTGCTCTTACGGTTTCTTTATAGAACATTGGAACAATAGAAAAATTCCATAAATCTTCAATGAACCTTCGAACTAACCCTGCTGTATTCCAGAAGTGGTCTGGGTCTTTACGAGATTTAGACCAATTGGGTTGCTTTAACATGAATAAAGCTGAACCAAAATCTACTATATTTAGTTCTTTTTTAAGAAATTCTATTGTTTCTTTCTCTCTTTCATCAAATAAATAAAAGGCAATTAGAGCAAAGCTTGCATGGATTGGCTCTACTAAGAAAATACGAGGCATTTCTTTAAAATCCTCATATTTTGATGTAGGGTCCATCATTTTTTTAAATTGTTGAAGCTTGTGATCAGCATACAAAGACTTCAGGCGCTCGCTTAAACCAGAATAGTAAACAAAAACATGGCTAGGTAAGTATTCATTTTTATTCTTGAAAAATTGTACTCTTGATTTCAATTGTTTTCCATCAATAGTGAATATATATCCATCTTTTACGGAATAATCTACTTCTATGATTTTATCCCTACAGGTATAATTGATATTATATTCAAAAGATTGGCTTTGTTTATATAATATCGGTGCCCTTTCTAAATCTAAATCTCTAAAGATGATAACTAAAGCTTCCATAAAATTAGATTTACCGGTAGCATTTTGTCCAAGCAATACGGTTTCCATATTGCTTTCACCAAAATCAAAATGAAAATCTTCGAGATTCTTGAATCTCCCTTTTATATGTACCTTATTTATCCTCATCTTTTAATGTTAAAATTGATTCTGTTTTTGACTTTACTTCATCAATTTGATCATAGATTTCTTTGATTTCGCTGTAGAATCTCTCTATATCACCTTCACTATTAGACTTTTCCCAAAGTTCTTCAGCTGATATGGGAGAATTAGATTCTTTTAAAATTTTTAGGATAGATTTCTTTTCTTCCATTTTTTTCTTTTGTTTCAGTTTACTACGGTTTATTTTTTGTTGCTCTTCAAGATATAATAGCTTTTCTTCTTGGATATCACGCAATAAATTTTCAACAGACTCATTGGAAGTATAGTTAATCAACCTGCCCGAAAAAGCCTTTTTTAATATTGAATGTTGTAAAGCAATAATTTCATTTAAGACATTATCAACTGTTTTTTCCAAATTATCAACTAAAGTAAATCTCGACTCTAATATTTCAACAATCTTATCTTGTTCTAACATTGGAGGGACCTTTAACTTAAATTTTTTTATGTCTTTTTGAAAAAGATGCGGAATGGCACTTCCTGATATTTTTTCATTCACTAAACGTTGCATATCAGGACCTAAAAAGAAGTAATATAAAAAGTCTGGATTAAAAACCTCTCTCGCATCAATAACTAATAATGAAGAATTTACTGTAGCAATATTTGGCATTTTCTTGATTATGCCAACTTTTCCAATGCCAGAGCCATCCTTGCAAAGCAAAATATCATTTTCCTTCAATTGGATTTCTGGACTTTCTTTATACCTTTCAATTGATATAAAGTTTGCATCTTTAAAAACAACACTCTTTCCATAATTTAAAGAATGTACAGAAAGAAAAAGAGCTCCTTCATTAGTATACTCTTTCTTTGTCAATCCTCGCCAACCAATTCGGGCATTGATATTAATCAAGTTAGCCAAACTGGATACTGCCCAAGCAGAGATTTTATTATCTCTATCATAATTAAATTCAAAATCAGCTGTAGTCTTTTTCTCTTTTTTATTCGCTACCCCTTTGTTAAATTTATCTTCTCTTTTTCTCTTAATATTAGTCAATTCTTCATAGGCATCAATTTGCAGGTCTTTTCTCCAATTTTTGGTTAAAAGACCTTCGAAAGCATTTTTTAATAATGCTTGTCTATAAATTTTTAAGCTGCTATTTGCTACTCTTAAAGCTTTTTTCGCTTGATCAAGTTTACTAAATAGTGATTCTATTTGATTAACAATAATTTCCTGTTCTTTTAGAGGTGCTAAAGGAATTGGGAATATTTGTAATATTTTTTGACTAATATTTGGTTGCGCTCCTCCAACTCTTTTTTGTAATAGCTTCTCTCGATTATTTAATAAATAGTAATAAAGATATTTACTTTCAAAACTTTTTGTCGTTGTTAGCGCTGCTACAGCTTGATTAGTAGCAGCATCAATTCCCAAAAAAGCCAATTTCCCTACTGTTGAGCCATACAACGCTATTAAAAGAGTTCCCGACAGAACAATTTTAGCGCTAGAGTTTTCAATTGCTTCTTGGGAAATTGCCTCTTCAGTTTCTGTTATGGTGTTATAATTTAGCTCTCCTGATTTAACCCATGGAATATCACCTTTAAAATAGCTTCGATTACCTCTATCCGGTGTACCTCCACTTGATAGGATTGCTATATCTCCAATAGTAGTCCAGAGCCAATTTGGTGGTAAATTATATAGTTCTTGTTTATCTTTCATTTTAAATCTTTTGCAAAAGATTCGTTCTTAAAAATTTATGGGCATCAGACAGCAACGTATTAAACCTAACAAAATTCAATTTTCAATTGATTGATTTTTATAGGGCAACTAAATTCGCATATTATGCGAATTTAATGTTAATAATTATACTAACAAAGGATCTTAAAGGGATTTCTACTTAAATATCCTCTTTGTATTTGACTAGTTGAATTTTACGTCACACTAAAAAATGCGAGAAAGAATATTAAATCTTCATATGTCAACTAAAGGTTGTAATTAAGTGGCTATTTCTTAGATGTCACTTGGCTGTTAAATAAATGTGTTTTTCCAGTACCATTTAAGCCTGTAATTACCGCAAAATCGCTTATTACGATATCATTTAGATTTACAATTGACTTGTGAGGCCTAATAAATTTTAATTTCATGGTCTTTAATTGTGATATTTTAAATTTTAATTTTCTGAATTACACCTCCTCAACAAAAACATCATAGTCATTCATCTTGTCCCTGTTTTTAACTAATCTAGGAGCTTTCTTCTTTTTTGTGTAATGTTGAATAGCATTGGCAATGAATAACGGTCTGACTGGTTCACCGAAATGAGCTTCACAGTCTAAGAAAATTTCCAGTGCAGATTTAGCAACATTAAAATATCCATGATTGTACTTTTCATCAATCCAACATTGAACCTGGGTATCTGTTATTAGACTAGATGACTCTAGAAGGATATCTTTTTCTTCATCACCAAATCTTAAAAATTCCTTCCACTTACCGTTTCCAGTTTTTTCTTCTGCGATGTAGGACCTTTTATCTTGTTCGTCAATATGGTAACTTATTTGAATTGCACCACTGATAGCACTGGTACTTAATGGTACAAAATCCGCAAGCTCACATTTGAAAATTATTCTGATGGTATTATTCTCACTAAGTCCCAAGATTAACGTGTGATCTGGTCTTTCAAAATCTCTTACATAAAGGTCACGTTGACCCAACAAAAATGCTAGTTCAAATTGGCTCAAACCACGCTTATGACGTAATTTAAAGATATTGAGCATCTTTAAAAGCTCAATATCCGACATGCTGCTTATTTTTAAGATCTTAAAATCTAGATTTCGTTTCATTATATGGGCTATTACCGACTTACAACAAATATAATCAAACGAATCTTTAATACTATCTCCTTTAAAAATATATTGTATTGGGAAAAAATTGTAAATTCAGTAAATTAATAATGAATAGATCTGATGACTCAAAATCAATTGCAAATATTAAAATTATTGGAAGAACTTCCTGACTCATCAGACTTTGAGTTGGTTCCTGCTACTTCTTTACAAATCACTGTTTTTAAAGAACGTGCTTTTACGAAAAAAGTACCTGAAAATGTGATTTCGCAATTGATTGAATTATATGAGGTTGCCGATGGATATGTTAATCATATGGTGATAGGCTTTTTTAATTGTGATGATGAAACTATATTTGAATGGTGGGATGCTTATGAAGAGCTTTGGATAGGGCAAAGAGATTTCAATACATTACGTTGGGCAAATGGTAAGTTCTGTTTAGGTGATGCCTCCAGCATTAGTTATGACGAATCTTATGAATCACCAACTTTAGTAGGACTTATAGAAATATGTAGAAATGAAATGTTGAGAGCGATCGATTAAGTCTTTGGACATTATAAATACTAGTCAACCTTTTTATCAATACTTTCTTTTTTAGGTTTGTATTTTATGTAGGTATTTCTGCCATCAACAATTACGACTTCTAATCTTTTGTTTTTTCCTTTAACAGCACGACTCAATGCATCAGTGAAATCTGAACTCGTCCATGTTTGATTTTGTAATTTATTGCAATGATTAACTATTTCCTCTAAGGTTTTGGCTTTGTCGAAAAACTTTGTGTTTTCAATCACGGCATTCAATGTCGATGCAGAACCTGATCCCGGTGGGATAGGAGGTATCACTTTTAGTACCTTGTCCCTTCCTTGAATTTCAGAAGGTTGTAAATCTAAATTAGAATAACTTGTTTTAAAATTTTTGGTTCCATTCTTTGGTAATTCACTCTTAAGTTTTTTCGCAACCAGTGTAAAATAATTAGCAACTTGATACAAGACTTCTTCTGTGTACTTTGAATCACTGTTACTACTTTCAATATGACCTATATATTTTGGATTTTTTTTTAAGTATTTAGATAGTTCTTCACCAGTGATATCCAATTCAAGCCTTATATTTCTAACAATAAGTATAATCAACAATTCGAAAGAGGTAATATAGCATTGACGTTTCTCCATATCTAAAGAAGTCGAAATACCCTATGAATATTTTGTGATGCGAATAATTTGCTTTTATAAAATATCTTATATACTTTAGTGTAAGATTTTAAATCAGGATATTGATTTGAAATACTGGTATTTAAAATAAGAGTCTTGCGATCACAATTTCTCACGCCGTAACGCAGGGCAGTAGTTTAAAATACCCATGTCTTTTCTTTGTACTGCAAATCGTATATTTGCGTATATAAGATGGATATGGGCCTACTGTTAGTCCGTGTTACGTAAGGCGTGAGAACTGATAAGTGATCACGGCATGTAGTCCCATATTCATCAATCTACCTGCCCCGAGACTCGTTAATTATAAAACGAGTTATGAACAAAAAACAAACTACCAAAAACATCATCAAGCCGGCAGATTAGATCTGTTGCGCAAAGTCACTATGCTGACTATCCATTCAAAATGCAATCACGAAGCCAGTTTTTAACCTTGATGTAGACCAATAATTGCATTTTTTTCAGTCCTATTTTTTAACTATTGAAAGTTGAACAGGGGGGCTTATTGCCTAATTTTCAGCTCCTGATTCACTTTCAGTGTAAACCTTAAAAAAATGCAAAAAACTTGCAATAGGGAAAGCTATGTGCTGTCCCCAGGGAAAGAACTGTCTTCGTTTTTGAACGAAAAACGTGATCCAATTATCAAAAAACCAATTATGACCACAGATTTACTCGAATGCCTATTTAAAAATTTCGACCCAAAATTTAGATATGTAACGACGCTGTCGGCACTAAAATACGTCAAAGGTGAGCGACCATCACAGCGCTATTATTCGCTATTGATACGCCTTTCAGAACCTTTGGATTCTTTTAGTCTGGTTGTGCGCAGCGATGCTCTCGATGTCCTGCGGATCTCGTTGATCAATATGAAGATCTATGAGATTTACCTTTTTGCCTTAGCCTTACCTGGCGACTTTCCGATCAGCCAGATACTGGTGCTAGGAGAGGACCGTGAACGGTTTATTCCCAATGACGAAAAAGAAAGTATTCCGGGATATTGCTACGAACTGACGGTGCCTGCGAAGACAGAACGGGAAGAATACCAACAACGGATACTGAACGATCTGAATAAGCACTTTAAGCTTGATGTAAGAATCGAGAAGCTAGCTGTCGTAAAAGATAGCCGAAAGGTCGTGAAGATGAATTGCGAGTCAGTTGAACTCATCTGGGCAGAACAGCTTACGATGATCATGAAAGCTAAACGCCGATCAGTAGTCGTACGAACCATGAATTAAAGTTCACTAAAGGATTTAACGAATATAGTTTCACTGTTTAGAAACCCGGATGCTGCCGAGGGCAGAGAAAAGACTTTAGGAACAAGTCACCCTCGGTAGTTGAAGGGGAAATCAGGAGCTATATGCATTAGAAATTACAACAATGAAAATAGATAATAGATATAAAACCAAGCACTGGAGCGATCTCCAAATGCTTGGTAAATATAAAGGAGAGCTACTGCTACTCAGTAAGCTATTACTGCTCTCTTTATTGATGATCTTTCATATGGTTAGTTTATATGCTCAGACACCCCCCAAGGACAGCGGGGTGAACGGGCAGGTAAAATATGAACTTGCAGGTAGAGTAGTATCATCTACAGATGGTACGCCGATGGAGGGGGTATCTATCCGTATCGATAAAGAAAATCTGCAGATTAAATCTTCACAGGAAGGAACATTTGAAATGTTGCTGAATAATAGAAAAGGTAAACTCATATGCTCCTATGTCGGCTTTAAAACTCAGGAAATTAGTTATACCTCAGGGGTATCATTAGTCGTGAAATTAATACCTGAGGATAATAAACTCCAAGAAGTAGAGGTGGTATCTACCGGTTATCAGAAGATTCCAAAAGAGCGAGCTACAGGTTCATTTGAATTTGTCGACAATAAACTCTTCAACAGAAAGGTGTCCACAGACTTTGTGAGCAGGCTGGAGGATGTGGTGCCGGGAATCTCGGCATTGAAGAACAATACCAACCGGGGAAGTTTACTCAATGTTAATATCCGTGGTATCAGTACCATGAATTCGGAAAGATGGCCGTTGATTGTGCTCGACGGTGTGCCTTATGATAGCCGAGGTGGCGATTATGGTAAAGGTACTTTTAATAACATCAACCCCAACGACATCGAAAGCGTCACGGTACTGAAAGATGCCGCAGCTTCTTCCATATGGGGGGCGCAGTCCGGGAATGGTGTTATTGTGATTACGACTAAACGGGGTAAATTTAACAACCCGACTTCACTGTCTTTTAATTCAAATATCAGCATTAAAGCCAAGCCTAATCTCTATTATTATCCGCAGATGAAGTCGTCCGATTATATTGATCTGCAACAGTACTTATTTGATAAAGGACGCTACAATGGCCAGTTCAATCAATGGTACTACAATCCGGAGCCTGCGCTGTGGTTAATGGAAAACAAACGGACTGGGAAAATATCGAACGATGAATTTAACAAAGCAATCGGCGAGATGCGGGCTACGGATATGCGGGACGACTTTTTAAAGTACATCTACCGCAGATCAGTCAATCAGCAATATAACTTGCAGTTGCAGTCTGGTGGTGAAAAGATCAATACCATCTTCTCGGTTGGCTATGATAAGAATCTCAATGAAGTCGTTACCTCTTCCTATCAGCGGCTGAATTTAAAGTCCAATACACAGTTGCGCCCAGTTAAAAATATGCTGGTGGATATTGGGATGATGTATACCGAATCTAAGACCAGAGAAAGTTTATTTCCGGTTCAATACAATCAAATAGGTAAGGGAGCTGGTATGTATCCGTATATGAATATGGCGGATGGAAATGGAAATCCCTTGGTTGTAGATATAGCAAGTTTTAATCCGGTCTATAAGGATACCGTTGCAGGTGGCCGTTTACTGGATTGGTCTTACCGGCCCTTGAAAGAACTTTATGATACCAAAGAAACGCAAAAAGTACAGGAGTTTTTTTCGAATATCAATACCAGTTATTCGTTTGATTTTGGTTTGAAATTAAACCTCTTGTATGCTTATCAGCGATCTATTATTCCTATTGAACAGTGGCAGGGTATAGGATCCTATTTTCAGCGGGATGATATCAATGGGCTGGCGAGTTATACGGATGAAGCCGTGACCTGGAATCTGCCTGTCGGTGATTTTTTAGGGATCAGCAATTGGAACAATATTGCCCATCAGGGTCGTGTGACAGCAGATTACAATCGCAAATGGTTGGATAAGCATGAACTGTCTTTTTTGTTGGGATCTGAAATCCGGATGAGTGATAAAAAACTCAATTTTACACAATATCATGGTTTTGATCCGGAGACCGGTGCTTTTAAGCCTGCAGCATATGGGGTGGAATTTCCTTTTATGAACGGTTCATTTGGGACTAAAACAATAGTTGACCGGTCGCGGTATGAGCACTTGCGGAATAATTTCATTTCCTATTTTGCAAATGCCGGTTATACTTATAACAGCCGCTATCTATTGAGCGGAAGTTTTCGGAAAGATGCCTCCAATCTATTTGGAGTGAAAAGTAATGATCGGGGACAGCCTTTTTGGTCAGTGGGGGCCGCATGGATTGCCTCCAATGAAGCTTTTCTAAAGGATAGTCCGTTCAGCTTTTTAAAATTGCGAGCCACCTATGGCTATAATGGTAATGTGAATAATATGGTTTCGGCTTATCCCATCATGTCCATAGAAAGTCAGGTTCATTTTATCAATAATCAACAGTTTGGAATGATCACAAGACCCCCAAATCCGAAATTACGCTGGGAACGTGTTGGAATTAAGAATATCGGGTTGGACTTTGCGATGAATAACAACTGGCTGTCGGGTAGTATCGAATACTATGAAAAGAATGCGAAAGACCTGATTTCCTCAGACCGCATTGACCCGAGTACAGGTTTTTCAACCATGATGGTAAACAGTGCGAATCTGAAAACAAAGGGTTGGGATATCTCTTTAAATGCATTACCTGTGCAGTCCAAAAATTGGGTATGGGGCAGTAATCTGGTTTTTAGTTATATGCGTACTAAAGTCTTAAAAGCTTATGTTCAGTCGGATATTGGACAGGATTATATAGCCGGTGGATTATCAAGTAATCGGAATACACCTTTTGAGGGAATGGATCTCTTTGGCCTTTTGGCCTACAAATGGGCAGGCTTGGACCCAGAGACAGGTGAACCACGTGCCTACCTCAACGGCGAAATATCAAAAGACTACAGTGCTATCACCAATTTGAAAGCCACCGATCTGGAATATATGGGATCGACAATTCCTTTGTATACGGGAAGCTGGCGTAACAGTGTCCGCTATAAAGCTGTGGAGCTGTCTTGGAATATATCCTACCAACTGGGACATAAATTTTTGCGCAATTCTTTTAGTAACAATAGCTTCCTGAATGATAATATCGGGCATAAGGACTATGCACTGCGTTGGCAAAAACCGGGGGACGAACAGATCACGGATGTTCCGGCATTTAGCTATCCTAATAACTCCAATGCCAGTAGGGTATATATGGGTTCTACAGCCTTGGTGGAAGATGGTGGCCAGATCAAATTGCGAGATATCCAATTGACGGTCAATTTGCCTTTTGCTTCTAATTTTAAACTTAAAAACTGCAAGATCTATGGCTATGTGCAAAATATCGGCACGATATGGCGCGCCAATAAATGGGGAATCGATAGCGAGTATGGACCTGCTATTCCCGATCCATTGATGTCTTCCCTTGGTTTTAATTTTAACCTTTAATCTATTTATTATGAAAATACAGATTTTTTCGATCAGTATCGCGCTCCTATTGGTTTTCTCAAGCTGTTCCAATTTCTTGGAAGAAAAGCCCGATATCAAAATGGTCGTCCCTAAAAGCTTGGATGATGCTGAATTTTTGTTCAATGATTATACGACCATGAATACCGCCTATCCGGTATATGGAGAATGGAGCACCGATCAATATTATGTGAGTCCTGAAACTTTTGATGGCGTCATGAATCTCGATCAGCGGAATGCGTATACCTGGACAGATGAACCCTATAATGATGTGGCACAGTGGCAGAGACCTTATAAAGTCGTTTACAATGCCAATCAGGCGTTGGATATCATCAGCAAGCTAGGAGTTGAGAGCACTACTGAAAAAGCTAAAAACTTGATCGGTATGGCTCACTTCTTTCGTGCTTTTGCATTTCAGCAAGTGGCAGAAGTGTTTGCGCCTGCATACCAGCAGGAGACTGCTTCTGGAGAAATGGGCATTCCTCTTCGGTTGGATCCCGGCATTGATGCCCCATCTATACGTGCTTCTTTAAAGCAGAGCTATGAACAGATTGTATCGGATTACAAAGTGGCTACTCGCAGATTACCAATAAGCGAAACGATAAAAGGGAGACCTTTTCGCGCTTCGGCCTATGCAGGCTTGGCAAGAGCTTATTTGTACATGGGCGATTATCAGCAGGCTTACATTTACGCAGACTCCAGCTTGAAAACGCATGGCGAATTGATGGATTTCAATACCTTGAAAGCAACGGACAATCTGCCCATACCGAAGTTCAATGTGGAAGTGCTTTTCGCTGCGGTTAGTGCCAATGCTGGTCCAATGAGTTTGTTTAACGGATTGGTTGATTCGATTCTTTATAAATCCTATGAGAGCAATGACTTAAGGAAAGTTATCTACTTTTCCACAAATGTCTACCCTGAGAATTCTTATGGTTTCAAAGGGAATTATGATAAGGCCAATAATAATCTCTTTGTGGGACTGACCACGAGTGAAATGTACCTGATCAAAGCAGAAGCGGCGGTGCGAATGGGCAAGATCAGTGAAGCTTTGCTAGCCATTAATACCTTGTTGCAGAAAAGGCAGGATACGAATAATTATGTCCCGATTATAGAAACTGATCCGGATGTCCTATTGCCTTTGGTGCTTCAAGAGAGGCAAAAAGAACTGCTGTTCCGCGGTCGCCGCTGGTCAGATCTTAAACGGTTGAACCTTGATGCCCGTTTTCAGAAAAATCTGACCAGAATAGTAAGTGGAGTGACGTTTACTATTCCATTTAACAGCCGAAAGTATGCTTTCCGACTTCCTGAACCTGTAGTTTCTGTTGGGAAGCTACCTCAAAATAATCGATAATCATTTATAAAAAAAAGCAAATATGGAACATTTAAAATTGATCGCACTTCAAATCTGTTTACTGATTACATTCAGTACTTCACATGCGCAGTCGAACCAAAAAGTAGATTTAAGTAAAGCTCTTACACCAGGAGATACCTTTACACCACCTTCAAGTGTGCAGCTGATGCGTGGCGAGGTGAAAAAGATAGACTGGAAGGCACTGGAGAATAAGGTTGTCATCTTGGATTTCTTTGATACCTTCTGTGGTACCTGTATACAAAGTATGCCTGAGTTACAGGAACTTCAGCATAAATTAAAGGACAAGCTGCAGATTTTTAATGTTGCTTGGCAGGATAAAGCTACGCTGGACAAGTTCTACGCTACAAATGCGTTTCTTAAAGAAAACAACGTTAATCTGTCGGTTATCTTCTCCGATAAGTATTTAAAGGAACGTTTTCCACATCAAAGTGCACCACATGTTATTTTTCTGTTTAAAGGAAAAATCCATGCGGTTACAGGGAACAGACTGGTCACAGAAGAAAATATCCTAAAGCTCTACAACACGGGTACTATTTCTTTACCGCTGAAAGACGATTTTGGTAAAGGGGATCTGGCAGGACAAATTGATAACGCTAGTCAGAAAACTAGAGAGGGAGTCTGGATAACTGGTTACCAGGACGGTGTACCGGGCGAGTCCATGCGTATTAAAAAGGATCGTATTTCAGGATTGATTAAAACCTCCTTTTATAATGAATCTATTAGTAATGCGATTAAATTTACCTGGGCAAAAATTAAGCCTGGGAATTATATTACACGACCAGAAAGACGTGTTTTTAAAGTTAAAAACCCGGAAAAGTATTATGATTTCGGTAATGAAGGTGATGTGTGGTATGTGAAAAATGGCATCTGTTATGAACGTTTGGACAAGATGCAAAGAGCAGATTCTGTGCAGGCCAGAGTTGTGCTGAATGATCTACATAATTTTTTCGGTATCACATCTTATAAAACAATGAAGGAAATAGAATGTCTAATTTTAAAACCCTGCCCTGTGAAACCTTATGAAGGTAAAGCCCTTGAAGGCGCAATGAGTTATATGGGGAGTGCTATTTTGGCAACAATGACAGATATGGGTGAACAATTTCCTCCTGTCCTGGATCTCGTGAAAAGTAAGGAAAAAATCACGATAGGAACATATTCAAATTTAGAAGAGTTCAATGAGCAGCTGGCTGCTTATGGAATTGAAGCTGTTATAGGGCGCGGTATGCAAGAAGTTCTTGTTATTGAAGAGGTGAACTAATATTGGGAGTGGAAAGGGGCTGTATTTAAATCACAGCCCCAATCTTTTATCTCGCTTTTAACTTCACATTGGTACTATTCACCATGTTTTCCATACAGTCAATAATCTCTTCTTTTAACTCATCTGTAATAATAGGGTTGTCTGAGCCATTGTTTTGCGCTTGTAGCGCACACAATTTTTGTGGAAGTCCAGCACAGCTTGGCTGCGATGGGACTAGTGTATAATGTGAGGGCTGAGAAGGATCTGTTCCTGTAAAACTAAACCAATTCATAGTCTTAAATATTAGATTGTTAAATAATTAATTTGTTTTAATAATTAGGGTATGACTCCTCGTCATACCCTATTACTTATTTAGCGAACGCTATTGTATACGGTACTTAGACCGTCTATCGCGCCTTCAACTTCACATTCGTGCCGTTCACCTGATTCTCAAGTGAATTAATGATTTCATTTTGTAATGCATCCGTAATTACTGGATTATTACTGCCATCATTCATTGCCTGTAATGCACACATTCTTTGTGTTAATCCAGGACATGTGGGTTGCGACGCCACTAATGTATAGTGGGAAGGCTGAGACGGGTTAGTACCCGTGAAAGAAAACCAAGCCATAATTGACAAGTTTTAAGTGAATTTTTATATGATATAAATATTTTGTATATTCATATCGGTTCAAATCGATCATCCTACGTGTTGAAGGATGGCCACGTAAAAGCTTCCTCGAAACGGAGGCTTTTACTATTAAAGTGGACTTTTATTTCCTGCCCCGGCCACCGGGGAATGTCGCAAATTTGCGCCGATACATGTTCATCCCTAAGCTATAGTTTTTCATCATTTTACTCTTTTTGTTCATCTATTTTGGATGCATGGGGGTGAACTTCTATTTACGGTGTGTATCACAATCCGTTCCTGATTATAATTTTTAAGTTCACCCTTTTGCATCCTCTTATTTCTTCGATCTACTAATAATCAATGGGAGAGGAAACATTGGTTATTGGTGTACCGATCAACTGTAGTAAAGATAGAGGCGAAAAGGACGGTTTGGGCCTATGATATTTGGGAAGTTGAGCATCAATATTGGGGATATTGAACTACAATATTGTAGTATTAAAGCCTGTGGTTTCAAATACCTCAGTTCTTTGGGGGAACTGAGGTATGGAGTGGTTCTTAAATGTCGAGATTACTGTAGTAATTGGGTGTCATGCCCAAAAATGAACTTTTGTCTTTCACAGTACAATTCCTGTAAGGTTCTGGATACTCCTTTTTAAACCACTTCTTTTTGTCGAGTGCAATCAGGTTGAGCAGTTTACCACGAAAAGAGCGTCGTTTCATTACTTCGGCAAAGAAATGACCGCTGTGCTTTACAAAAAGAGGATGCTGATCCAGTAGTTTCAACATATTGTCCTGACTGATAAATGCGGTTACCGCATTGTCGTCTGCCTCGAAATAGCTGCCGTCCACATCTTCGATATGAAAAATAAACTGCTTTTTGCAGATAAAGTCGATGACATCGTTTGGAATCGCTCCGCCATCATCCCAACGTTTGATAATAATGCCCTCCAGTACAATATGCAGGTCTAAGAATTGGGCATAAAGATGTCGCCCTTTTCTGTAAGGTTTGATTTCAGTTACTTTTAAGATGTCGGCCCATAAGTCGGGTGGTACTGGTGCTAGATTTTGAAGTGTTTCGAACAATAGATTTTGATAATTTAGATTTGCCATTAGATTACGGTTTTTAAGTTTGTTGATCATTGGTTTACTCATCAGTAATTGCAAGGCAATCGCGATGGAATTTTTTTACTTTAATTGATTGAAGGTTTAGGATTCTCATACTATAATTTTATTTGGTTTTTAATAAATCAAAAATCGATAAAATAGGATGATTTGCCCATAGAGAGCAGGATAGAAGGGATTAAGATGGGCGTTTTTGGATCTTAATCTTATAAATTTGGATTAAGATGGGTGGTTTTTCATCTTAATCCTTGTTACAGAATAGAAAATTTATGATTGCTTAAATGTTAAATATGTGATATTGGTCATACTATCAGCTTTGTTACGCAATTAAATGGCTGTATTCAGTTAATATTTTTATTTTCACGGTTCTTTTTATTGTAAAATAATAATAATGAACCTGAAAATGACCCGTATCGAAAGAAATAAAATTGTCTTATATGTTTTAATCTTGATCCTAGTTCCTCTTGTTTTTAATAAGCTGGGCTATCAGTTTAGCTGGAACACGCTAGAGATCTGGAGTACGAAATTTCTCTTGCTATGGACCATCGTTTCTATTTATCTGTTTGCAAGTTTGTTTATGATAAGTGTGGTGCGAAATATTTTTGCAAAGTGTCTGGAACATCCTTCCTCAAACTGGTCTGGGCTTATCGGGAAAGTTGGTTATTATATAAGTTCAATTGTGCCTGCGCTTTTCATCCTTCTTGTATTTACTGCTGCTTGGATCTGGCACAGGGATGACTTTTGGAATATGTTGCTGCTGTTCAGCATTTGGAAAGCAAGTTTAATCGGCATCGTACTCGGTTGTGTGGCGTATTTGGTAGAAAGAAATAGGAGGTGGTCGCTTTTTTATCTTAAAAGGGATGTGGTGGAGGTGGTGAAAGAAGTTTTCATAGAAAAGGTGATTGAAGTCCCTGTGCAGACGCATGATGCATCGGGATTACCGAAAAAAATAGCGCTGAATGAGATGTACACCTATCTGCTTCATATATCGGGTGTAGGACCCTTGTTTTTGGATATGTGTACGATCCGGTTTTTTGATCTGGTGGCTATTAAAACAAAAAGCAAAGTTTATCATGTTATTTTTTCGGACGGTACAATGGTACGCTGTGATCATATTATGAATATGTTAGCAACATTAGATCTGAAGCATTGGATGGTGAAAATATCGGATAGCTATATGATTAATATGTTTTTGGTCGATTTTCCGTACTATAAATTCGGAAGATCGCTTATTTTGCATAAAGAATCAATAGAAGGACTTGGTAGAAAAATGGCTTTAGCGGATATAACTTTGATGTTGACTATGGGAGCAGGAATTACGGATCGGTATATCAAAGAGTTTTGGAATAGACGAAATAGTTTAACGCATGTGGGCTGGGATACATGGGTTCCAATAAGAAAGTGATGGCGATGTCACCGGAATTGTGCCTCTTTGAAGTTCTTCTGAATAGATCGTCGTTATAGTTGTTCTATCAGTCCGTTAATGGGATCAGGATGATTAAGAAACAGTCCTCTCCAACTGTTTCAGTTTAAAGCATATTAGAGCAATAATTTTCTAATTTCTTCCTCCGGTAATCCTGTGTAGTCTGCAAATAAACTGATGCTGACATACTGGTTTGATTTCAGTCCGTAGCAATCGCGTATGGCCTGAAAGATTTTGTAGGTATGTTTTTCTGTACGTCCCAATATAAGTGCTGCTTCTTTGGGGTAAATGCATAAACGAGATTTGTTTTTCATGTTATTCTGGTTTTTAGAGGGATGATCTGTTGATAATCAGATCATTTGGATTTGCTAATGATTGTCCTGACCGTAGACAAACATTCCCTATCAAACCACCTGTTAAGCAGGTATAAAGCAGTAATGGAGCACGGGTAAAGTCTATTTGGCTATGTACAGTATGCACATAGGGTAAGAGTGTGATAAGTGCGTACTAAGTGCGTGAAACATACTGTTTTTACACTGTATCTACGCTCTATCTACGCTTTACATACGCTTATGCCACGCTTTATTACTGTACAGCATCCAAGTTTACTGTATACTCTATTCCTTAAACTTTGCAGATTAGGTTTGATTCCTCTCCAGAAAAATGATGTTATTGGTTATTCATTTACTAAGATAAGTTTTTTCTATAAAATATAGTTTTATTCAATTTTGGATACATTTTGGTCAATTTATTAAGGCAATCGAGTATCATTATTCCGCATTTTTCCCCTTTTCTACGCTTTTGCTCCCCGTCCTTTTGTACTGATGATCATCTTAGCAGTGTCAAAACAATACTATTATGGCAAGAGTAGAAAGTTTAATCAAATTAAATGGAACGATCGGGGATCTTTCCTTTTACAAATCAAAAAGTGTGGGTTATCAGGCTCGTATGAAAACCGGTGTATCGGGCGACCGTATTGCCAATGATCCAGCATTTGCACGTACCCGTGAAAACGGAAGTGAATTTGGCAGAGCACAGCAGGAGAGTAAAAAGTTACGCGATCTGTTGCGCGATGTGCTGTTCGAAAATTCGGACAACAGATTCAGCACCAGGCTGGCAAGCCGGATGTTAAAAGTCATCCAGATGGATTCGGTCAGCGTCCGTGGGGAGCGCGTTTTAGTACCGCAAAACATGGTACTGCTGAATGGTCTAGAATGTAATCAGCGCGCCAGTTTAAAAAACATAACGTTAAAACCTTTGTCGGTAACCTTTGACAATTTTAGCGGTGAAGGTTTTTTATCCTGCGAACAACTGATCCCGCATTTGCATATCGCCAAGTTGAGTGGAGCGACGCATGTGCAGTACACCCTGGTTTTGCAGGAATTTTCGGGCGATGAAGCCGATAAGCGTCCCGTAATCCAACGGTCCGCTTATATCAAACTTGGTGAAATGCAACCTATGGATCTGGATATTGCGGCTACACTTGTTCAGGATCCTGATAAAAGTGTTCTGGTATTGGTGGGGACAGGATACTACCAGCTTGTGAACGGTGCTTATTATCCATTGGCAAATGGTCAGTATAATGCGATGACCATTCATCAGGTCGTGATACCGTAATCTAATTTTAGGATGTATTGATGGGATATTTTCAGGAGGCGGTTCGTTATTGAAGAACTTGTGCCTCCTGATATATCCTTTCATCTAAAAAGGACTTCTTTTTCTTTTAATCAATCAAAAAATGTCAACAAAACAAATCTTGCATCTCCAACGGATTTATGGAGAGCAAGGGACGAACGGTACCCTCACTTTTGAAGGTGAGGTCATCTGCCGTACTATCGAACTGCCCTGGCGCAATAACCTCCAGAGGCTCAGCTGTATCCCAGTGGGGAGTTATAAATTGGAAAAACGAAAGTATACCAGACATGGTGAGCAGATCGGAATTCCAGCTGTATTGGGTCGCGAAGCCATCTTGATTCATGCAGCCAATGACGCACGGAAAGAGTTATTGGGATGCATTGCTCCGGTTACAGCATTAACGGGGGAAGGTTGCGGTACGGAGAGTAAAAAGGCGCTTGCAAAATTGAAGTCTCTGGTTTATTCGCTTTGGGATATGGAGCAGGAAGTGTTTTTACATATAAAGTAGTGACGTAGTGAAGGAGTTACGAAGTAACAGAGCAACGAAGTGACAAGTGATGGTGTGATATACTTTGTTTTGTGCCTCTGTCGCCGGCACAGGGCGAATTACTTTTTCTTGATAAAAAGTAATCGAAAGCCGACCGTAGGGAGACCATGGATACCGAAAAAAAATAAATACGAATCCATAACTCAAGGCTGCATTCCTTTATGCTATTTCACCTTAAATAGGCTAAATGAATTTAAACTCGTTTCACTCAGACAGAAATTCATTTTTAACGCCTTTTCATCGGTGAAATTACGCAGTCGGAATACTAGGCCTTTTAATAATTAAAAACATGAAAAATTTAATTCAAAAAATAAGTGCGGCGTTACAAGTTGTCTTGCGAGCGCCGATTAAACTGCCGGGAAAGGCAATGAATATTATTAAATACATTGCTCTGGGTCTTGGTGTGGTGGAGACGGTGCTGGATGATAAAGACAAAAAAGGAGAGGAGGAGGCGCCTCCATTTTCAGAGGATTCACCAGAGAAAGAAAAGGAGGTACGGGATGAAACTTAATGATATTCGTATCGGAACTTTAGGGGGGACGCTCTGTTCAATATGGGTTAGCTTTTCGTTTGGCGATATCCTTCAAACTGCTCTGATGGCTGTAGTCGGAACAGTCGTGAGTTATGTGACGAGCCGACTGTTGGGAAGGGTAAGGAAAAGGTGATAAAAAAGGAGATTCTTTAAAGGGTCTCCTTTTTAGTTTAATTAATTTGGCACTTGCTTTTTCAACTTTAAAATCTTTATCAGAACTGAAAACTTATTATTTCCATAAAACCGCTAGTTGGTTGAATGTAAATTTTGTTTTCTCCATATATTGTTTTTTCCATTGACTGTGTTGAATCGGATGTCATTATATTTCCTTTAAAAAATTGGATCAACCCGGTGATATCAAAGGTATGATAAACCATAATTGGCCAGCCTAAACCTTGTTCCAGGGTTCGAAGCATGAGTCGCGACTTCTCCCGATTGATTTCATGAACGGTTTCAAAAGGTAAAACGTAGTCTAATATCACCACTTTCTGTCCATCTGCGGCTGCTAATTTTTCAAGTAATGTACTGAACTTATCCCTGCTGATGTAATAGACAAATCCCTCCAGTAAGAATATAGTAGGGATTGATGCATGATAGCCCATTTTTTTCAATTCTGCCAACAAAGGGTCAATATCGGTAGCATCATGAGTAACCAGCTTTAATTTAGCAGTATCACCGATCAATTTGGTGTACATAGCACGTTTTTCGTCCATCGATTCCATATCTACTTCAAAAATAGTCTCTATTTGGTCACCATATTGCTCTAGCAGATAAAGTGAAAGCGGATCAAGACCTGCTCCTAAAATACACACCTGAAATTTTGGAAATTGCTTAGCATAGTCTTCGAAAAGATGGCGGATGTACCGCTTTCTCAGTATTGCGATTGACTCGGAGTGTTCGAAAACTTGTTTAAAACTCTTTACGAGTGATTCTCCTTCTGAAGTATCGATATTTTCGACATACGCCTGGCATGTTTTTCCGTCTCTATAAAGTTCATTGGCTAAACAAAGTACTAAACTGGCTGTTGGTGAAATTTTAAATTTACTTTTTAAGGGTTCGCTCATGATGATTAACAAAAGGTTGTAGTTGAAGGTGTAAGTCTTTACTGTCGAACTTTACTATCACAATAATACCAAATAAAATGAAATTGTAAATAATTATTTTGCAAAATTTTCACAAATATTATCTTGTAGTAGTAATTACTGCGTGATAAATCCCTAATTCCGGATTCAATTCCTATTAAAAAAAAATCCCTATTCACTAGGAATAGGGATTTTTTAGTTGATACTTGATCTCTATAGTTCTTTAATTTTTATGTTTCGAAAAGAAACCCCTCTAGACCAATCTTGTAATGCGATCTTTCCTTTGCTATGTTTTCCAAATTCCGGATAATCCTTAAAGTTGCTGGTCTTCACCATATCCTTCCAACGCTTGCTGTTCAGATCCATTTCTGCTGTTTGTACGTCATTCAGATAAAATGATAATATGCCACCCTTTTGTATTATTTTCGATTGATTCCATTCACTGCGGTGATGAGTTTTTACAAAATTCATTTGTGGCGTAAAGGTATATAAGCAACCTGGACGTTTTAGTGGGTTAACCATGTCTGCGTGCGAGTCTTCCAATAATTGGTATTCAGGCCCAGATTGCCAGGTTTGAGGGATATCTTCTTTTTCTTGTACATTTACAAATACACCACTATTTCCTTCCTTTTCAAGTTTCCATTCAAATCGTAATTCATAATCAGAATATTCTTTATTCGATAGTAGATCTCCTTTTTGAGCATTACTTTCAGGATCGCAGTATAATTCTTCATTCCTGATTACCCAAGCCGAAGGGTTAGAACCCTGATTGTAAATATGCCATTGCGACATGTTCTTCCCATCAAATAATAGGTGCCATCCTTCCTTTTGTTCTTCTTCAGTCAGTGTGTTTTGCGTTACCTTGTTGTCCCCATTACACGAAGATAGCACCGCAATTGTCGTGAATGCAACTAAGCATTTTTTTACTAAATTAATTTTCTTCATAACTTGTTTTTACAAGTGCAATATTATGCAAATAATATTAATAATTTACATTATTTGTCGATATAGTATTCAAATTGTTGCAAATATTGATAAAATTGCATTAATTTTTTTTAAACAAATGCAATGCGGTTATGAGTAAAGAATATGTTTAAGACGCGATAGTAATTGGGTCAGGTATACATCGCTCTTAGCGGACGGTTTATTGGAGAAAGAAAAGGAGGTGTGGGATGAAATGGAATGATATCCGTATCGGTACTCTTGGGGGTACGCTCTGTTCGATCTGGGCAAGTTTTTCGCTCGCTGATGTCACGCATACCGCCATGATGGCTGTAGTCGGGACAGTAGTCAATTATGTGACGAGTCGACTGTTGGGGATAAGAAGGGGGTAAATAGTATTTGAAATCAATGGTTATGCAATAATTGACTTCCATAGGCCAGTCTTTGAGAACTCAATTGCGTTGCAGTACTCATACCAGTATCATCGTAATTTGGCTGTTATTGGTGTATCGAATGATCGATATTGCTACATGGATCAAATCGACACTTGCTGGGCTGGCTTAATAAGCTGAATAAAATAGTTTGGTATAATGTAAACAAAGCACCTTATCAAATAAGGTGCTTTGTTCATTGTAACCAGATCATCTCTTTATAAGAACGCTATATTTTTAATTTCCATGATTTTTGTTCTAAAAGACCTGTTATTTTAATAATTAAAAAAGAGAATAACAGTGATTTTACTAATCCTAATAATCCCGACGTCAAAACAAGGGGTAAATTCATATAAACTGGAGCTAATAAGGCATAAAAGAGGTACGGAATCATATAGCAGGTAAGCGTACTGGTTGCCGCGGGCTTGATCATCTCGTACCAGCGCATACCCCATTTTTTTTCATCTAAATACACAGCGATTAAAAACAGGAATATGGAAATACCTATACAGATCATAATCCATGATGGTGTCGCATGTATCTTTGAAATTCCCCACAGTGGTCTTGTCAATATCCCCGAGAGTAAGAGCGCCAATGCCATACCTGTTAGCGTAGTCAGATATAAAAAGGTATTTTTTCGCCATTTTTTATAAATAATCGTCGTTAAAGAGCCGAATATACAAAATGAGGCAATAGCTCCATTTTCGACCAACCAAATGTATTTACTGATAAATTTGATCTGATCCAGAAGATGAAGGTGATGGCAAATATTCAAAGTCAGTAGCAGTAGTGCAAAGATTGCCAATAGGATAGGTTGCTTGCGTAGGAAAAGGTAGGACAGTGCAACCGTCAGGTAGCCCCATCCAATAAGTCCTAAAATTCCCCACCAGTAAACCTGAAGAGCAGCTATTCCTTGTTCACCATCCTGACGTTTAAAGACTAGGGTTAGACCGACCAATATCATAATTCCCACAAGACGATAGTACTTTGTATCGCTTTGCGCTTTGGGATATACCCTCCAGATCAAGAAAAAGCTTATTATTAATAAAATCATCCAATATGACTTATGGAGGTAAGCCTGATCGGAGTAGTATTCTGCATTGACCAATAAAACTCCCATGATCAACAGCGCGATCGTCCGACCGATGATATGCTTCAGTATGGAAGTTAACTTCTCGCCCTTTGCTATTTTGGCTTCAATAGCATAAGGAATGGAAAGTCCCACAATGAAGAGAAATATTGGAAAAATTATGTCTGCAAATCCCATTCCATCCACATCAGCGTTTGTATGTCCAATCCATGTGGGTATGTTAGTCAGTGTCCAGATATCATTTACAAATATCATAAAGAACATGGTCGTCGCCCGTAAAAGATCTATCGCCAAGAATCGGGGTTGCGTTGTTATAGGTTTTATCATATCGGCTTATCGTTCAGGATTGTTCATGTTTATTTTATATTGGACTTAATGGTGGCCATCAATGATCTGTTATCTGCCACATCATAATCACCGGCCCATAGATAAGCGCCTTTGAACCCTTCTGTATTGATGTATTTAGCTTTTTGCATGACTAAAGCTGTGCCGTTGTAATAAACTCCGGATCCGATTTTGCTAAGGTATTCTTTCTGGTAAGCTTCCTTATCATCACTGGCCTTTAGAATATCTGCAAATGGCATATAAGTATACGACCCCCAATCCAGGTTGTTACCTTGATCATCTAGTCGATCATAGCGAAGTCCAAATGCTGGAATTCCTAATACGAGCTTACTGGCAGGATACCCCTTGTTCAGCCAAATTGTAGCAGCACTTTTAAAATAATCGAACGAAGAGGGTTGTCCAAGCGGCGCTCCGGGACCGACATGCAGACCATCCTCATATGCTCTGACATTTATCCAGTCGGCATTGGATAGACTGCTATACTCCCAATGTAAGTAGTTCGTTGTGACGGTAGCCGTTACTATTACATTCGGTTTTAGTGCTGCCTTAAGTGCGGTGATAAACGGCCCAACTGCAGCTGCATTTCGAGCCGATATGCTATAGCTGTCGTTACTTAGATCGGACATGAGGATATCTACACCGTCCATTTTTTTAGTATTGACATAATTAACGATGTTTTTAATAACCTCAGTTCTAATGGTAGGACTGCTAATGGCATCGCCAAAATCACTACTGTTGTACAAAGACCAGCCATCTACTGGCGATAATCTTCCTGATATACCGAGCAACATTGGAATGCCGTTGATATGTGCTCTCGTCACCAGTTCATCAGCGATTTGGTTGAGATCTCCTTTAGAGAAATCGATTGTTCCATCCGAACGTACAAGCGCTGTATTGTAGGCTACATGTGTGACCTGTTTCCAGTCGATATTCTTGGCGCTTCCTTTTTCGGTTAGATAGGATAGGGCAACCTGGTTATAGGGCTTGAGCGTATAATCAGTCGGACTGACTAATATATTGGTATTTCTTACCGATACTTTTCCGTTATAGGAAGCCTCCAAGGTAACCATAAATTCACCTCCACCAGCTGGTGGCGTAAAAGTAAATACGGTATCATTGGATAGCTCTTTACCATTTATCTTCCAAGCGAGTGACAACCCTTTTTTGGTTGATGGAGAAAAGCTAATATTACTGAATTTCACGGTTTGACCCTCACTGATAACTCTTGTGGGGGAAGTAAACATGTTTCCATTATCAAATATCCGGGGTTGAAAATCGCTATCAATACTATCTTCGCGACTACAGGATAGCTGCAGTATGACGGCGAAAAAGCATATTATAATTACAATTCTTTTCATCTGTTATTTTTTATAAATACATATATCATGCTTTTACTTACTTTTTTGAAAGGTAGTATCGATCACTTTCAAAAGCGAGTGCTTTCCTTCTGTATCTGCCAGTAAATGCCAGATCATCACGCCAGCGGCTCCCTGTTTAACAGCATACTCGGTTTTCTTTTTAATGGTAACAGTTCCATTATAATAGAAAGTACCTTGATCCGGGATACTAGTTTCATCTTGATCAAAAGATTGCGGATATCGTTTTATCAATTCACCAAAGGTGATATCATCTGCGATCGCAGGTCCGAATCCATAGCCATAAAAGGGTAGACCAATTGTTAATTTATTTGCAGGAACTTGACGGACATCGCGCCAGTGCTTGAAGTCAATGTCCATGTCTTCGTAGCTTGCGTGTTGGCCTACTTTGGTTTTATTCCAAGGCCCTGTATGATCGTACGACATGATGTGAACGAGATCGTAGGCTTGGAGTGCCTTGTCGGAAATGCGGTCTGAGGTCCAGGTCGCAACTGCTGCGGTCATCAGTTTGTTTTTGCTGCTTAACATTTTTGCCAGGCCCATTACAAAACTTTCATAGTTGGCATCTATAAAATCTCCTTCAAGATCTACATCAATCCCATCAAGATTATAATCGTCTATTAATTTGGCAAAGCTCGCTATCAATGTTTTTTGATTAGTGGGTATAAGCAGCTGCTTGATGTGCTCGGGAGGACTTCCTCCGGCAAATGATGCAAAAACTTTTACGCCTTTATCGTGAGCAAGAGCTACAGCTTCCTTTAAGCCGCTTACTAGGACGAATGCGCCTGACGCATTCGGATTTATGAATGCGACGTTGAGATGGGTAATTTTTGAAAAATCGACTTTTCGCGCCGATGAAAGGAGAGAATCGTTTGCGAAAAGATAGCCAACTACATATTTTTTGTGATTTGGCTCATCCACTTGCTTATTGCTTTTTTCTTTTGCGCAAGAAAAAAGAATAAACAAATTTGTTAATAAGAATATAAGTGATTTTTTCATGATCATATTTAATTTAAATAGTTTTTATTTATCCCACCACACGCGGTTTGTCCACGTATCACCATTAGGGCCAAGTGCTTTAATTGCGACCTCAACATTTGCCCGGTTTTGTTCACTTTCATTAATGGGGTATTCCAAGCGACGGGGTATTACTTTGGTTGTCGATTCACCTGTCAATGATGGCGTCAGAACGGGAAAGCCTGTTCTTCGCCAATTAGCAAAAGCTTCCGTGCCGTTCATCAGTAATGCGATCCATAATTGTTTGTTTATCAATTCGATTTCACTGCCGGGAACTAAGCGGTTACTTTGGATAAAGTTATTGATAAGGGCAGTTTCAATTTTTGGACCAGTTGGATAGAGACTCAGCTGTTCGCATGCCGCTCTAATACCATTTGCATAATGCTCCGCTCCAGTTCCTCCCCAATTTACATTCCAGCGGATGCTTGCTTCGGCAAGCAATAATTCTACCTCTGCGAAAGTCATGTGAAAAAAGGGCGCATTGTTGCGGATTAGGAAATTGGCCAATTGGACTTTTTGATCATTACTTGTTGCCGTGATAGCGGTTCCATTTGGAAGTGTGATATCCAATGGTGCTAATTGTTCGTCCCAAACATAATCGGTTGGTTTAACGCCGTTATATCCAATTTTTTCCCTTACCTGATCGGTGATGTCAATACGATCAAATGGGCGGTTGATAATATCAATATAATATCGAAAAAAATGGGACATGCGCGGATCATTGGTCAGGCGAAATTGTTCTATGAACGTATTATTTACTCGGGGAAGTACTTCGGACTGCACAAAGGCCGCTGATAGACCATTTCCTCTGCTATCCGAGTATGAATTCTGAACATCTTCATGATGAATTAAACAGATATCTGCATTACTGGTGAATACCCCCGCATCATAGGCTGATTTTGCTTCAGCTTTTGCTTTTTCTGGATTTACTTTAACCAATCTCATGGCATACCGTAGTCGCAGTGAATTTGCGAATTTTTTCCAGGCAGCAATATTGCCGTTATAAAACTGATCACCTCGGACGACATCTTTTGAAGGATCCAATTGTGCTGCCGCTGCTGTGAGTTCTTCGAAGAAATGATTGTAAATATCCTCCTGTCTGTCGAATTTTGGATGCGTAATCCCTTTACTGTAAGCTAAACCAGCTTCCGTGTACGGGATATCACCGTAAAGGTCCGTCATTCTGGCAAATTCATATACTTTCATGATCCTGCAGACGGCATTCAGGTTCGACATTAATGGGTTGTTGCTACTGCGCTCTACAGCAGAGACAATATCAGTAACGTCTTTATTGTAGGAATTGTCCCAAAGGGAAGATAAGTATAACCTGTTGTAGATATACATCTGCCCCCATCGATTTGACCATATACCGCCGACCTGCTGTACCAGAGGCATCGTAATACAGAGATGAATTTTTTCATTAATTTCCAGATCTCCGGAATAACGAAGCTGCACATTGGTAAGTTGCAGGGCAGGATCAAGATTACTGGATCGGGTTGGATCGATATTGATATTGTCAAATTTATTACATGATGTAATTATTGAGATCCCGATCAAAATAATTGATAATGTTGTTCTTTTCATTGTCAAAAATCTAAAACTTAAAACTTAAATTTAATCCCCAACTCCTGCGCGTGGGTAGCGAACCATATTCAAGACCTTGGCCATTGCCGTTATTATAATTGGAATCTGGGTCTATGTTTGGTACATTTTTGTAAATGATAAAAGGATTTCTGCTCACTACGCTCACTTGCATCTGTTGCAATCCCCATTTTTTTGTCAAGCTGCTGGGAATACTGTATCCAATCATGATCTCCCTCATTTTTACGTAGGAAGCATCATAAATGTATGGACTTGCTACGCCGCCATCTTGAATGATCTGTCCCCAATAAATAGAAGGATCCACAGCACGGCCGTTCTGTGTAAAAGTTTCTTTTCCCGATTCATCGATATTGCGTATCACACCTTTGGGTACCAGACCGCGTACTTTTCCAGCTTCTGTCCACTGTTCGATAGTCATATGGGCTGCTTGGCGTTCTTCTTCAGAGCTGATCCATTCACTTCTACCTTCTAAAGTACTCTCAAGACTACCTCTGCTCGCCGCAAAAAGATTAGACATGGAAAACATATCTGCTCCAGATTTGATATCGACAATAAAGGACAGGTTAAAGTTTTTGTAATTCATCGTACTGCTGACGCCACCCGTCCAATCGTAAATACCTTTACCGACAACCTGACGTTCTTCCGATTGCAGTGGTAGTAATGTCACTGGATCGAGAATGATATTGCCATTTGGGTCTTTTTGATAATCAAATGCCAGAATCGAACCGTAATCTGCTTTTGGCTTCGCAACGACAGCTACACTCATCCATCGCGCATCAGATAGTGTTAAAAAAGGAACTCCATCGGACAAGGATTCTACCATATTACGGTTCCGGGCAAAATTCAAACTTAGATCCCATTTGAAATTTTCGTTCACAATGGGGCGACTCGTCAGCAAGATTTCGAATCCTTTATTTGATACCATTCCCGCATTGATCATCCGATTTTGAAATCCCGAAGAATTGGGGATAGGTACCCGGTTTATTTGATCTCTGGATTTTTGGTTATAGTATGTAAAATCCAATCCGATCCTGTCTTTAAAAAATTTTAATTCGGTACCGACTTCAAAAGATCTTGTCCGAGTTGGCCGTAGTCCTTTGGCTGGAAGAACATCAGTAGAAGCACCCCCGTATGCCTGTCCCTTGAAAGGAAGTGGATTGATGGCGTAATACAGATCGAGTAAATATGCTTCCGTATCGCCACCTACCTCAGCCACTGAAGCACGTAGTTTACCAAATGATAAAACCTGTTTATCGAGCTTAAATGCATCGGTGAAAACAAAGCTGGAAACTAGTGATGGGTATACATAACTGTTGTTATTTTGTGGTAGGGTAGAGGAAGCATCTCTACGAACACTCGCATCAAGATATAAATATGATTTGTATGCCAAACTGAGGAGTCCATATTGGGAATTGAGATGTCTGGCATAGCTGACAGGAACAATATTTTTGTCGGTAAAACTAGTCGGTGTGATCACATCTCTTACCGTCATATTGGTGAATTGCATCACATTGCCACTGTTGGTCACTCTGGATATACTACCGCCTAATCGTAACGATACATGCAGGGATGGCGTAACCTGTTTTTGCAGGGTAGCTAAAACATCTGCTTCTGTCGTCACGTATTTTCGATCGGTCTGTTCGAGACCCCCTGTTACAAAACCTGGCGTGGTCGGAGGACTAAATTTTTCAAAATTCAAGAAGGTGACATCTGTTGAAGCTCTTCCTTGCAAATTAAACCATGGAGTTGCTGTATAGTTTAATTGTGCAGCCCCCATCAATCTATTTTTATCGGTGTTGTTGTACATTTCATTGATAACCCAATAAGGATTGAGACGGTATTGACCGCCTCCCCATTCGATATAAGAACCATCTGGATTTTTGTACGTATCGGCAAATAGCGATTGACTCACATTACTGGCAAGACCGATAAAGGCATTACCCATATTGCTGGGACTGTCACCTAAGGCAGGTCTATTTTTTACATTTTCATTTAAATACATACTACGGGCTTCCAACGTCAATTTGGAACCGAATTTGGATGTGCCATTTAAGCTAAATGTATTTCTACGCAACCCGCTAGCAGGGATGATGTCATTCACGCGTAAATCTGCGGCCGAAAAGCGTAAAGATGAAGTTTCATTACCGGCAGTAAAGGCTAAATTATTGCTGAACGTTGATCCCGTTCTAAAAAAGCCGCCAATGTTATCGTCAATATATTGATATGGTCTTTTGATACCATCATAAGAATCGATCATCAGGTCAGGGTCTAGGCGCGCTCCAAAACTTTGAAATAATGTTGTTCTGGCCTGAAGTGGTGAATTGGGGGCATTCTGCTTAGTTCCTTGTCCATAAAGTCGCTGATAACCGTCATATTTCGTAAGCTGTGTTTCGAAAGAAGATGTACTGTTAAAATCAATGCCAAGTGCTTTATTCGTTGATCCTTTTTTTGTTGTTATTAGGATAACGCCATTTGCTGCTCTTGTCCCATATAATGCCGAAGCAGAAGGACCTTTTAGGACACTTATTTGATCAATATCATCAGGGTTGATGGCGGAAATGGCGTCGCCCATGTCAAATCCTTCCGCGTACTGACCAGATCCTGTGCCCCCATAATTTGAATTATCCATAGGTACGCCATCCACAACATATAGGGGTTGATTGTTTCCGGTAACGGTCGTATTCCCCCTAATAATAACTCTTGAAGATCCGGCAGGACCACCTGCAGTACTATTGATGATAAGTCCCGGAACTTTTCCCGCTAAAGAATTAATGACATTTGTTTCTCGCGCTTTTATCAGCTCTTCGCCATTAACCTTTGAAACAGCGTAACCCAGTGCCCGCTCTTCACGTCGGATACCAAGAGCAGTTACGACAGTTTCTTCAATCTGGATACTTTTGACATTCAGTTTTATTTGGAGCTGCTGTTGATCAGGTGCTATTGTAACCGTATGCTGTGTATATCCGATTCGTGTGAATTGGATAACATCGCCTGCTTTTGCTTCAATCGTGAAGTTCCCTAACTTGTCTGTACTTGTGCCCTTTTTGTTTGTCAGATTAGAAATCGATACGCTTTCCAAAGGTGTATTCTGATCGTCCAATACACGACCGTGTATTTGTTGTTGCTCCAGGTCAGTATCTTTTTTTGATGCTATGTGGCCTTTAACATCTGGAGCTGAACTGGCTGTTTTCCTTTTTAGGAGAACGGCACCATCCTCAATTTTAAATGAAATGGGAAGGCCTTTTAAACTTTTGGATAATGCTTCTTCTATACTCGCATTGGAAATGTTTACTGAAATAGGTTTAATACCCTTTAATAAGTCGTTACTGTATAGGAAATCATATCCGCTCTGCTTGCGGATTTCCTCAATGATTTCCTTTAGATGACTGTTTTTTTTAACAATACTTATTTTTTGGGCATAAATATGGGCGTGTACATGTGTGACACCCATGGCAAGCAATAAAATGGTTAGTTTCATTTTTGGCTTCATGCTTTTTACTAAAGTGCGTAGCCGTCCTTTATTGTAGGAAAGCCCGATCAAGATTATTTTCATAATTTAGTTTATTTGGGTCTAGATCTTTTTTCATATAGTCTGGTTTGCTGACATGCGTTGAGTACACCATCATTTCTAGCAATCAGGCAATTTAATCAGCTAATGGAATTTTTATTTAGGTAGCATTATTTTTTCACAATAACCCTCCTTCCTTGTATTTGAAAATGTATATTCCCATCATATTCTAACATTTTTAATACACTATTTAAGTTTCTATCTCGTGCTATTTTTCCGGAGAAAGTGGTAGTAGGATCTGGCTTTGATAGATAAATAATTTCGACATTATACCAGCGTGAAATTTTGGTCAATATGCTTTCAATGTTTTCATTAAACTTGAAGTAACCTTCTTTCCATGCAATGGCGGCTTCTGTGTCGACAACTTCCTTAACTATTTCTTTGCCATTCCATTTGGCTTGTTCTCCAGGAACCAGCTTAACGGTTTTATTACCTGATTCTATTGCAACAGCACCTTTTAGTAAGGTTGTCTTTGCTACAGCATCTTCTTCATAGGCTTCCACATTAAATTCTGTACCTAAAACCCGAATGAGCTGCTGTCCGCTTGATACGATGAAAGGAGCCTTCTTGTTATGTGCTACATCAAAAAATGCCTCTCCTTTGATTTTGACTTTTCTTTCTGTTGCAGAAAATTGAGTAGGGTAGGTGATGCTGGAAGAAGAATTTAACCAGACTTGAGTACCATCGGGCAATGTAAGTGACCATTTTCCACCAGCTGGGGCTTCTATGGTGTTATAAGCTGTCGGTTTGTTGGAGGACGATGTCTGAGATTTATATTGGATACTACCTGACGACGTTTTGATAATATCCACATTTGCTATATGTGAGATCAGGCCGTTAGCAGCCTCGGATAGATTGATCTTACTACCATCTGCTAGTGTAAGAATGGCATTGTTTTTTCCGGCAACGATGATAGGCTGGGGATCGTTGATGTTATGGTCGTCATGCAGATAAAAATATAGTGAGCCTAAAATAGTTCCTAATACTAAACTTGCCGCAATAGCGAGCTTTTTCCAATGGAAGAATGCAGGTACTTTTTCTGTGCTTTTAATGTCATTTTGAATGCGGCGGAAGATACGGCGTTTGAGCTGGTTTTTGTTTTTCGCATACTGCGAATCAATGTTAAGCTCTTTTTTTGACAGTCCATTGTACCATTTGTCGAAAAAAATGGTTTCTTCGTCGGTTATAGACCCCTGTTGGATTTTTTCTGCTAATTTCGTTAAGTATTGCCTTTTTCTCTTATTCATTTTGACCGGTTTATAAGCTATAGTCTCTAAAGTAGATGCTTATACCTAGTCTGTTTAAAAATATTTTTATTTTTATGCCGGATAATTCGTTTTAGATTAAGATTACGACGCTTGAAATGGTGTTTTTTATGTCTTTTAGTGATCGTACTAAATGATTGTTTACGGTTTTTTTAGAAATATTTAGTTCTTTGGCAATTTGGTCGTGTGTTTTTCCTTCTTCACGACTCATCTTGTAAATAATTTTGCACTTTTCCGGAAGTAACTCAATCGTTCTTTCCAAACGCTCCCACAATTCTTTCTCCAAGAGGGTACTTTCTGCCGATGGTGCAACGATATCAATAAAAGGCAGTCTTTCTTTCGTATACTGACGGTCCTTTTTTCTTTTTTTCATAATATCGATTATGCTATACTTGACGGCTACACTCAGGTAGGTATGGATAGCATATTTTAGTACGATTGTCTCTCGTCTAGACCATAGACTAAAAAAAATATCCTGAACACATTCTTCTGCTTCCTGCTTGTTTTCCAGTGCATGAGCTGCCGTATGGAATAACCTTTCCCAGTAACGTTCATACAATTCTGTAAAAGCTTTCTTATCGTGCGTGCGTAAAAGTTCCACAAGTTCTTCATCTCCATATTTGTTATACTTTCGCATGTTATGAATTGTGATCAATTGGTTAAATAATAATGGTTAATTTAACATATTCTTTTGATAGATTAAGAATTGTGCTTGATAACATCTTATTATTGGAGGATCAATAAACCGCAATATAAAAATTTATTCATATAATTTAGATTCGACTCTGAACATCATCTGTTTTTCTTCTATTTGTGGGTGATGAAAAAACAGGTACTAAGCTGCTATAAAATCATCAGACTTAATACCTGTTTTTGGATCGATCACATTAGTTTCCGTATACGGAGAACTCGGCTAAATGTGAATGGGGTTCACCACCACCATTTTGCTGATATATCCGTATAAATCGCATGCTCGGAGCATCTGCAATTAAAAACTTTTGTGGTTCTGCGGTTTCCGCTAAGGTAAAGGTACCGTAGGCTTTCCAAGGTTCTAATTCACTGTTGCGTCCTTCAATAATGAAATCACGAAAATCAGCATTGAAATGATCACGACGGGAGGTCAGTTCCACCATATCTACTTTTACAGCTTTCTTCATATCAAAAGCTAACCAATGCGGAAAGTTGGTTGTGCCAGACGAATGTACGGTATGCCAGTAGGTATTAGGATCGTCGTCGATCGCAAACGATGGGTGTCCGCCGTAGGGTAGCTGTCCTGTCGGTTCGTAGGTGTCTGCGGTCGCAGTCCAATTCTTTTTGCCAATTTTCTGAGCATATTGATACTGTTCTATTTTTGTTCTAAATGTATCAATACACAGGGTGTCGGGAATATATAATGTTTGATAGTTAAAGGATGTGCCTTCTTTGAAGTCTTTTAAGATCGTCTGTGTCTGGTCAATAGGAATATGGACCAGTTTTTTGTTATTGTTGTGATCTGTATAGGTTACTTCTGTGCCAATTGCTAAAAGCGTTTTATCCATATCGCGCCAGGTAACGGTAACGCTTCTATTGTTATCTGCAATGGCTGATACGATCAATCTATTGTTTATGGATTCTTTGTATGCCTTTCCATAAGATCTCCCTGTAGCATAGACGGCAACAGACTTATTGCCCAACGCATCAAAAGTATGAATCCTGAAGTTATGCAGATTTTCGGGTAATTTTATGATCTGGATTAAAGTATCTGTTTTATGCGTTCTTTTTACAGGTACATCAACTGAATCACGCATATTATTCCAATAAATACGGCAGTTTGCTACTTTCGGATCAGAAAGAAATAAACCTTTTATGATGACGCGCTCATCTCCAGAATAAACGGTGACAGAATCGATTTTACCTGTGTAAGATATTTCACCTCCTTCCGCAAATTTTTTATAATCATTCATTTTTGAACACGATGTCCAAAGCAGAATGGGTATAATGAGGGTGTAGAGGTATTTTATTTTATTAAAATTATGTTTCATGACAGTTGGATTTTTAATATATATATCATTTATTTTAATTGGAAGTTGTGCATCTAACGGGTGTCTCCATAGACGTTGATTTCCAATATCTCAAACCAGGTTGTACCCATCCAATTTTCAAGATTTTTGATTCGGAGGTACCTAACCTTAGCCGCGTTGGGATCAAAATTGTAATCAAAACCGGCTTTGGCTACTTCATGATCTTCAGATGAATTTTGACCATATGGTAGTCCAGAAGGTTTTACATTTGTGTATGTTCCTAACTTGATCCAGCTGCCCCAGCTGCCGTCGGAATCTGGTTTATCAGAACCCCAGACCTCGAATATCCTGGTTTGGCCTCGGTAGAAGAATTGTGATCTTCCGCTGCTCATATATTCTGCATAGTTCCATATTTTTATACGACTGAGTTTAGCGAGCTGTCCGAGATCAATTGTAATCCATTGTGGATTCGGATCTGATGGTTCGGTCAACATTCTCTGGCTTTGATTGGGATCAGCATTTCCATCCCACATGAGCGGAATTCCACCAGTCACTTTCTGTATAGCCGCATCTCCAGGAAGCTTCACTTCTTTGAATAATGTTTTATTCAGCTGTTCTTCGTACAGCGGATTCACCTTCTTATAGATCGTATCCGTATAGTTTAAAAAACGGTCTCTTACGGTAACACCAAATTCTTGTGTGATAGTATCGAGTCCGCGGCTTGTGAAACTTATATCTTTTTGTGATGAATAGATGTATGGGAGGTAGGGAATCCATTTTCCTGTCGAGTCCTTCCGTACAATTTCAATCGCTACATCTTGCGCATTTGGATTTGATGCGGTAATGCGAACACCTGCAAAATCAGGTAGCACCTTAAGACTCCTAAAGATTTCCCAGATCGGATTTTCCAATGGTTTTACGGTGATTGTTATGGGCTGCGATTGAACTTCGGCACGATTGACAGCATATATCGTGACCTGATATTCATTGGTATTTGAAAAGCCATCCAATTCCATCCCGTTATTATAATAGGACGATTTTATTTCACGAACCACACCTGGGCGGATCTCATAAACGGCTTTTATATAAAGTAAATCTTGATCACCGGGCAATGTATAGGATAGTTTTGCTTTGCCGGGTAAATTTTCTACTGAAATGTTACTGATTTGTCCAGGACTGGCACCACCGCCAACGATCGGACCTGAAAGATCTTCCTTACAACCTGATAGTATAAGAATTGTTAGAAAAATAAGGATTACCGGTCTAAATATTTTGTTTTTTTTCATGTCAATATTATTTTTAATTACCATCCGGGGTTCTGAATTAAGTTTGGATTAACGGTTAATTCTGCAAGACGAATAGGCCATAAGTAATCTCTTGGCGCAATAAATTTCTGCTGAAAAATGGTTCTAACTTGATAATATGCTGAAGCATCTTTTTGGTTTATATCCCATCCTTTTACGGGGGTGTTGATTTCTTTAACAGATTCTTTCCAGCGTCTTAGGTCCCAGAATCGAATTCCTTCAAAGGCAAGCTCGATCAATCTTTCACGGCGGATGATGGCACGCATGCCATCTTTTGTTGTGGGTTTCAATGGATTTGACGAATACTTTTGCCAGGCATTAGCGACCGATTCCAGTCCTGCTCGTTTGCGGATTAAATCTAGGTATTTGTGTACATCTGCAGTGGGACCTGAAGTTTCATTTAATGCTTCTGCATACATGAGGTATACTTCTGCTAAACGAATTTCTGGCCATGGATATTCGCGTATTGAAGAGTTGGCTGCGAAAGTAGATTCCCAATTGACAACTTTTTTTGCATAATATCCCGTCTCGGAAAATAAGCCCATGACAGACCCTGAGCTTATCTGTCCTAATTTTGCTTTTACAGTATAGGCTTCATAATCTTTTCTTGCTGGTAAATCTGCGGTGAGCCATTTGCCACCATCAAATCCTGTAGAGGCATAAAATCGGTTTTCTCGATCAAAATTAATGCGTGCACTCTCGTACATGACTTGAAAATTTACTCTTTCCGCGGCGGTAGCTATTCGAAGACGCTTGATATCCCGGAAATCTAATGTTTTATCTTCATCAATCGGAACCCCATTATGGGTGTAGAACTGTTCAACGACTTTGAGTGTAGGAGCGAGGGAAGCATAAGCAGAACTCGGTCCCATATCTGCATGGAGTAGAGGTTGTCCGGCCTGCTGCATGGTATTGGCGCGGCTATTGGATAGTCCCCAGACGACCTCACTGTTCCATCTTTCCGTGACGGAACCTCGAATGCTCATTTGGGTCATTGTCGTGTCGCTCATTTCAAACGCTGGGTTCTGATAGTAATACAGTTTATTGCCGCTGGCTTCTGCATCTTCTATGGCCTGTTTAGCGGCGTCTGCTGCTAATTTCCATTTTCCCTCATCATATGTTGGGTTGAAAAGTTCTTCTCCGTCTTTACCTAAAAAGCCATTGTAATCGGTATTGCCGTTAAATAAGGGGCTTGCGGCCATTAATAAAAGTCTGGCTTTTACTGCACGATTGATCGGTTTGGTAATTCTCCCTAATTCATCCCCTTTGTTCGTTATTACCAAGGGTAGATCTTGATAGGACTCGTCCAATAATGTGGTGATATACTTAACACATTCATCTACTGGCCGCCTTTTAACACGTACGTCTTCGGGTGGAGCGGATATCGGAATGTTTTTTTCGATCAGTGGGATTGGACCATACATGCGTACTAAATAATAGTGATAGAAAGCTTTTAGAAATTTTACTTCTGCAATCCAGCGTGCTCGTTTGTCTATTGGAAGATCCCTTACTTTTTCGGTATTACTCACATTTTCTAAGAAGATATTGCAATGACGGAGTGCTTCAAAAAGGTCTTTGCCTTCATTCATCCCATCCCAATAATTTACGGCTGGCTCTCCTGAATTTTGTTGTCCTCTGGCAATCATTGTCCAAGCGGCTGCCCGGAAGTAATTTCTGAAGTTAGGTATCCAAAGTTCGTCTCCTGCAAGTAAACCTACATTTCCATCAATGCTTCCATTGTTTGGTAAATAATTGTAGCAGGTGAACAGGTATTTTTCAGCCTCTACCGTATTGGCAAATGCGTGATCGATCGTCGCGACATTGTCTGGAACAATATCAAGTCCATTGGTACATGATGTCGCGATGAGTAAGCAAACGGATGTGGCCGCGCTATACAGTTTCCGTTTTATTTTCATTTTTTTTATATCGTTAATATTCATGATGAAAGAATGATTATAAGCCTATATTAATTCCGATGTTATAAACACGTTGTACAGGATAGCCTAGGCCATTACCGCCCATTTCGGGATCCCATGTCTTGAATTTGCTGATCGCGAATAAGTTACTTGCATTGAGATAAATTCGGCAATTTGATAGTCCTAAGCGGAGAAGCTGCTGCTTTGGAACGGTGTATCCAAGCTCAATATTTTTTAATCTTAGGAATGCTCCATTGCGTAACCACCATGAGGAACGCTCGTTGTTATTGTTGTTTTGAATATTACTTAGCCGAGGCCAGAACGCATACAGGTTTCTATTGTCCTCTGACCAGTGATCTTGTGCGATGACATCAAGTAGGCCATTTTGATGTGCATCTTTCCATGCGAAAGGTGATATCCGATCGGGCTCAATAAAAAAGGATGATCTTGCAGATCCTTGAAAAAATGCGCTTATATCAAAACTTTTCAGACCAAAACTTCCTCCAAAACCATATATGATTTCTGGTGTTGTTGGCAATCCCAAAGGAACTTTATCAGCTTCGTTGATGACGCCATCGCCATTGACGTCGCGGTATTTGATGTCTCCGGCCATATAAATGGCTTCATTTCCAGAGCCAAAAAACTGGGTAGGCGAGTTTGCTACTTCTTGATCATCTACAAATAACCGTTCGGCGATATAGCCCCATTCCTGTCTCACGGGATAACCAACTCGAGACCTATAGTACTCGTTTTGATTATATTGTGGTTCATCTACGATGGTGGCTTTATTTCTTGCAAAGGTGAAATTTGCTCTTAGCTGTGTCCACATACCATTATTGAAAGCTTTATTATAGTTTGCTCCAAAATCGATACCCTCCGATGTTGCTTTTCCAACGTTGGCCGACATACCAGCCTGTAATCCCATCGTGCCGGGGACATAGGATCGTCCCATCAGAATATTACTCCTTTTCTGTTTATAGGCATCGATAATAACCTCAACGCCTAACATAGAAAAGTCAAGTCCCAGGTTGGTCTGTCTGGATTCTTCCCAACCGATAAGTTCATTCGCATATCTGGATATGGACACTCCTGGACGATAGTATTCCCAGTTCGATCCGAATCTGGAACCAAAATTTCCATTATTCAGATTGACAGAGGAAAGGTAGAAAAATCGATCATTCTCATCACCGATGGCATCATTACCTACCATACCATAGGATGCCCGGATTTTTAAGTTTTTAATATGATCCTTCAATGGTTCAAAGAATTTTTCATTGGATATGGACCAAGCTGCACCAATGGAAGGGAAGAAGCCCCAGCGGTGTTTGTCGGCGAAACGTTCAGAGCCATTGTATCCAAAATTAAGTTCCAGCAGATATCGCGTATCATAGATATAGGAGAATCTTCCGGATAACCCCATGTTCCGTCGTGGAAGTGAACCTTCCAGGTTTTCATTTTCGTTGTTATCCACACGGTAGAAGCTAGTAACGGAATTTTGCATAATTCCGATCAGCATACCCGATACATCATGTTTCCCATTAAACTTTTGGGCATAATTTGCCGCCACTTCTGAATAATAGGAGCTGGTCATATTCTTGTCGCCGGAGGTATAATCTAGGTATTCCCGTCCTACTTCACCTATGGATCCTTTACCACCATCATTCAGCGGCATTAAACTGATTGTACCGTCGATTGCACTTGCCTGATAGTAGAAAGGGGAGTATCTTCTATGGGACGCAAATCTCGAATAACGGTGTATATAACCCATTGCTCTGGCTGATAATCCCGGGATAAAATCACTAAAATCTTGTTTTACTTGTAATTGCGCATTTATGGAGGAAGAGTTATACCGTTGGTAGCCTGATACCATATCGGCGTAAGGATTTCTGTATAGCTGGTCTGTCGTTCCTGGTATCAACTTGCTGCCAAACATGGGATGGCTGGTGTAGGGTGATAGATGGGATGGGAAAATCACTGGAAATTGAACGGGATTGGCTTTCACAACTGAATTAAAAATATTTTGACCACCACCAATCGGTCCGCTATAGTCATCAAACTGACCGTATACGCGGATAATCGCTTCTGTTGTCTTTGTTAGATTTAAGGTATTATTGGCCCGTAAGGAATAATTCCGGAGTTTGATGTTGTTTCCAAAATCATTTTTTGGATCATTTTTCAGCACACCGTTATCGATATTATAGGTTCCCGCAATGTAGTACTGCGCCACCTTTCCGCCACCGGAAATGTTGGTGTTAAATCGTTGATTCATGGTGTAATCTTTGATCATGAGATCCATCCAATCGTTATTGGGATAGAGGAGGGGATCTGCTCCGGCCTTGGTGAAATCTATTTTAGTCAGGGAATACGGAAGTTCTGCGAGGGGATTTCTGGTTAGCGCTCCCTCATTGGCCAGATTCATATACGTGATATTGTCGGCCATCTGAAAATTACTGGTATTGGTCGAAATGGAGTTTTCCGCACGGAAATTAAATCTTGTTCTTTCATTGGCTCCTTGTTTTGTACTGACCAGCATGACTCCGTTGGCTCCTCTAGCGCCGTAGACAGCAGCCGCAGTAGCATCTTTTAGAACCGAGAAGCTTGAAATATCATCTGGCTGTAAACGCGCCAGATCAGTACTGGAGGATTCTACACCATCAATTAATATCAATGGATCAACTTTACCGCTGCCAAAAGATCCTAGCCCTCTCACGAAAAACTGCGCATTGTCCTGTCCCGGCTCTCCACTTCTTTGATAGGAAATAACACCGGCAATGCGTCCAGCAAGCATTGTCGTTAAATTACTTGTTGGGCCTTTAAGTTCCTTCACATTGATCGTTGTAACGGAGCCCACCAGGTTTTGTTTTTTTTGCTGTCCAAATCCCACAACAACGACTTCGTCGATTTCATTTTGTTGGGATCTTAATGTCACATTGACCACAGTTTGTTCAGCGATGGTTATATTTTCGCTATGGTATCCGACAGCACGGAATTCTAGCGTCTGCCCTTTATTAGCTGAAATCTGATAGGTGCCCGCTTGCGTAGTCTGAACAGAAATTTTGGTATTCATCACTGTAATGGTGGCGCCAGATATCGGCTGGTTAAGGGAGTCCGTAACCAGTCCAGTTATTTGTGTTTGAGCAGTCGATGGCAACCGGTACTTTAACCGTGGATTCCCTGACTTTCCAGGATGCATTACATCAATTGCACTTAGGGATTTGTGACGATGGGGTTTGTTTGCTACCACATGCGTACTGCATAAAGGGATCAGGAGGAGTGCCAGCAATGGCTGTCTTGATGCTTTAACCTTTGTTTTTTGATAGTTAAATCGTTTTAGTCTCATAATTTGATTTTTGTCATTAAGTTTTTAGTTTATTGTGGATGTATTGTTAAATGGTTATTATTTAGATTTTTGGTATTCCTGCGGTTGACAGTATTTATCTGTTAGGCCTAAGCATTCGCTTAAACTTAAGGTCATATCTCATTACTAAGAAAGGCATAGGTACCTCATAACGTGCGGTACGGTTCTTTTTAGTATACGATACGGTGTTGTTATTAATCAGTTTATAATTGTGAGATCGATCAGTTTTATTGTCCTGCGATCCGTAAATACAAAGGAGATTTATTTTTGTGGCACATCCATCCTGTACCGTTATGATCAGCTTTTTATTTCGCAGTAATGGAGCATCATTTATATTTTGAAAAATGTGCGTAAAAGCATCTTATTCATTTTTTTAGCTCCTATATGCAGAAAATTTGAATAAGATAAGAACCTTCAAATTACCTGTTATTTGCCCTTTATGACGTCTGTAAGCAGTATGGAGCAGGACAGTGTCCCATTTATTATTATCTATTTTCGGATTTTTAAAGACATACCATTATCAATCCAAAGCATGGTATCCTATAGTAACAACCTAATAAAAACAATTCAATGAAACACGATTTAATCTGTATGATGCAGCCAAGGCCCCTATCGTCCTTGCTGTTTTTTTGCCTACTTAGCAGCTACGCCGAAGCTCAAAGTTTTCATGTTAGCGGGAAGGTCTCAGATGCCATTACAGGGAACTCACTTCCGGGTGTGACTGTAAAAGTAAAAGGCAGTCAACTGGCTGCTGTCACGGATAAAGATGGAAATTATACGATCAACACCAAAGAGGAAAGCATATTAGTCTATTCTTTTGTAGGTTATGCCTCATTAGAAATTCCTGTTGGTAAACAGACTGTTGTTGATGTGACACTAAAAAAAAATGATCTTCTGGATGAAGTTGTTGTGATCGGTTACGGTACCAGAAGTAAAAAAGATCTGACTGGATCTGTTGCTAGTGTTTCGGCCAACCAAATCAAGGATATTCCCGTCAGTTCTATTGATCAGAAATTAATCGGACAACTTCCTGGTGTGCAGATCAGTTCTCCTACAGGAGCACCTGGTGGCGGTACGATCATTAAGGTGAGAGGTTCGGGTTCGATCGGTGCAGGTGATAATCCTTTATACGTCATTGATGGATTTGCAATATCGAGCACAAATGGGCAGGATTATAATCCATTGAATTCTATCAGTCCTGATAATATTGAGAATGTGACCGTTCTAAAAGATGCTTCTTCTACAGCAATCTATGGTTCGAGGGGGGCCAATGGGGTAATTATGATTACCACGAAGAAAGGGAAAAGTGGGGCACCTGTTGTAGCTGTGAACAGTTATTTTGGGAGCCAGGTTATCCCGCAACGCGGACGCCCAGATGTACTGAATGGTACAGAATATGCGCAATTCCAACGTGAAATAATAGAAGATAGGATCCGGGCAAATGGCGGAATTCCTAAGGAATCGGATATTCCGGAGGCTTACCGAAATCCGACGCAATATGGTGCCGGTACCAATTGGTATGACGCAGTTCTCCGAACCGCGATGCAAAATAATGTGGATGCAAGCATACGTGGAGGATCTCAAGGCACACGTTATTCCTTCGCCTTAGGACGTCTTGATCAAAAAGGTACCATCCGCTATACCGATTATGAACGGTACACCTTCCAGTCTAATATTGAATCTGATATCAGCAAGAAGGTTAAAGTAGGTTTGAGTTTTTCGCCTACCGGAAGTGTTCAGCATAGAAATTCCTTTGAAACAGGACAAAGGGATGTTCTCACACGAACTTTATGGCTCAGTCCGATTGTTCCTATACATGACGCTAATGGTAATAGGACGGTATTTATCACTTCTCCTGGAGCGATAGGTGCAGGTAATCCACTGAATACTTTGGAATATGCAAGTACAAAAGCGAAATATTTACGGGGAATAGCAACGGCTTTTGCACAGTATGAAGTTATTGACGGGTTAAAATTTAAATATAGTTTCAATGTCGATTACATTAACAATAGCAATTTTGTATTTCGTCCATCATTTGTACTAGGAGAAACTGGTAATCCGAATCCGAATCCTGCGATACCAAGTTCGAGCACGGCAACAAGTACATCTCTCAATTGGTTGTCAGAGCTGACCGCTACATACGACAAGCAATTAGGGGATAACCATCATATCAATGTTTTAGTTGGCTATACTGCGCAAAAAGAGCGTGGAGAAGGCTATAATTTTAATGCGGGGAATTATCCGGATAATCTGATAGAGACCATTAATGCCGCTACATTAATTAATGGACAGGGGGCAGGTATTGATAAATGGTCTTTGCTATCTTATCTAGCTCGTGCAGATTATGCATATAAAGGAAAATATCTATTGACTGGGACGGTTCGAAGAGATGGTTCATCACGTTTTGGCGCGGATGTACGTTACGGATTCTTCCCTTCAGCAGCGTTTGCATGGAGAGCTTCTGAAGAGGATTTCTTAAAAGATATCAGCTGGTTAAATGATCTGAAACTTAGAACAACTTATGGCCGAACCGGTAATTTTGCTATTCCGAATTACGGTTACGCTTCCAATATTTCTAATGCAAACTATTCATTCGGTGGTCAATTAGCAAGTGGACGAGTGTCGACTTCTATTGCCAATAATGCACTGACCTGGGAAAATTCGAATGAATTTGATCTAGGATTTGATCTCTCGCTATTTGGTAGCCGACTTAATATTGTGGCTGATTACTATAACCGAATCACTTATGATATGTTATATAATGCTGAAATTCCGCTTGCATCAGGATTTTCAAATTCCATCATCAATCAAGGGAAAATACGGAATCGTGGATTAGAATTTTCAATTTCTTCTCAGAATATACGGGGTGAATTTACTTGGGGAACAAATTTTAATATCAGTTTTAACAAAAATAAAGTCCTGGCATTAAATTCAAATAATGATCCGATTTATAGTGGACGAAGCGGAGAGGGTAATTATACACATAAAACAGAAGTAGGTAAACCCCTTGGTCAATTTTTCGGATTTGTAGTTGATGGGGTATACAGAAATCAGGAAGATCTTGATCGTTCTCCGAAACATGCTTCTTCCATCATTGGTTCAGCCAAATATAAAGATATAGATGGGAACGGTATTATTGAGGCGGTGAAGGATTTTGCTGTCATCGGTAACCCGCAACCGGATTTTACATATGGCCTAACCAATACTTTTAGTTATAAAAACTTTGACTTGAGTGTTCTTTTAGTGGGATCGCAAGGAGGACAGATTATGAAAACTGCCAATGAGTTCTTGACAAATATTGATGGCGTTTTTAATGTTGACCGCAAAATACTTAACAGATTCAGATCTCCCGAAAATCCGGGTGACGGCGTTACACCAACGACCAATGGGGGGCGTACGCTTTATAGAGAAGTTAATAGTGGATGGATTGAAGATGCGAACTATCTCAAGATTCAGAATATAACTTTGGGTTATGATTTTAAAAAGATCCTCAATAATTCTAAAGTGATTAAGGGTCTGCGTATGTATGGTACTGTTCAAAATCTGGTAACTTTTACGGGTTATTCTGGCGCTAATCCTGAAGCTACGACAAACAATTCTGGGGTATTAACTCCAGGAAGAGATTTTATAAGTTACCCACTACCTAGAATTATGACATTGGGGGTAAATGTTACATTTTAAACAATCTTAAACTTTACTTATAATGAAAATACATAGAAAATATATATATGCTGCTGTTATCTGTCTGGCGTTGACGGGAAGTTCATGCTCCAAAGATTTTTTGAACCAACCTTCAGAATCTTCACTTAATGGTGCCAGTTTCTGGAAAACAGAGTCGGACCTCAAACAAGGTGTAGTAGGTGCCTATCGTACGCTACGCGATCAAGGATTATTTGACTATTGGGTATTTGGAGAAATGCGTTCGGATAATACGACATTTCAATATAATGGACCGGAGCGTGGGCAGGAAAATCGTGAATTAATTGATCAGTTTCAGATAAATTCGGCTAATACACTTTTACAGCAGTTCTGGCAACAGAGTTATATTGGAATTGCACGCTGTAATGATGTCCTTGATCATGTTCAGCGGATTCCAATGTCTGAAGATTCGAGAAATCAAGCAATTGGCGAGGTTAAAACGCTCCGATCATTTTATTATTTTAACCTCGTTCGTCAATTTGGAGCTGTACCTCTTCGTGTTGATGTTGCAAAAACTCCTGCAGATGCACAGTCAAAGAGTAGGGCGTCTGTGGAAGAGATTTATGCTGTAATCATTGCTGATTTGACCGATGCCGCGGAGAAACTTCCTGCTGTTGGCGCTTACTCTGAAGCAGATAAAGGTCGCGTATCGAAAGGTACTGCTTACACATTACTGGGTAAAATTTACATGACACAGAAAAAATTTGATCAGGCACTTACTGCGTTAAGAAAAGTAACAGGCTATCAGTTGATGGCTAGTTATGGAGAAATTTTTGTCCCTCAAAATAAAAATAATAAGGAATCCATCTTTGAAATCCAATATCTGGGTTCAATTAGTGATCTTGCCAGTAACTTTATGTATCAATTTGCACCATTTAATTCTGGAAATATAGTTACACAAGATAAGAACACAAATTTAAACTATAATTCAGGTTGGAATACACCAACTTCAGATATCATAGCGGCCTATGAAAATGGTGATTTAAGAAAGGATGCTTCTCTTGGAGAAGGTTTCATGGATAAAGGCGTTTTTGTAGCGGCACCTTATGTGAAAAAATATAACCACGGCTTTATTCAACCTGGACAGACAGATGTCAACTTTCCCATCCTTAGATATGGAGATGTCTTGCTAATGATATCGGAATGTCTTAATGAACAGGGGTTTGTGGCGGATGGTGAGGCGTTTAAATTGCTTAATGATATCCGGGTTCGTGCTGGCCTAGCTCCTAAGACAGCGGGCAATTCTGTCCTGGAATTGAGGGTGGCTACACAGGAACAATTCAGGGAGGCAATTTATCATGAGCGTCAGGTTGAACTTGCATTTGAAAACCATCGTTGGTATGATTTGGTGCGTACGGGAAAGGCGGTTAAAGTGATGAGTGAACACGGAAAGCGAGAAATGGCTAAAAACCCTTCAACAATTCCGGTAGGATCATATCAGATTACCGAGAATAAGCTTTTATTACAAATTCCTCAGCGTGAGGTAAATTTGGATAACCTAACGCAAAACCCCCTTTAGATTTTCCTTTTTTAAGGCGTACATATTGAAATTATGTACGCCTTTTTTGAATAAATAGGATATCAGTGGCGCATCTATTGTTCTGTTACCTGAAGGACAAATCTGTGATAAATGCCCTGGGTTCATGCTGTACTCCATTTTATTCAACAGTGTGGTTTTTGGTTTTTAATTGATGTGAATCTGTCGAAAATGTCTGGCTGTTTTTAGTGACAACGGAGGTTGAAATTGAAACGTAGTTTTTAAGTGATGGGCTGCTAAGCGTTAAAAATGAAAAGAGAAGATTTTCAATCAGATGAATGAAAACCTTCTCGCTAAAACCTACTTCTAAAAGATTATGAATCTCTCTTACAATATTGATGAAATTAAATGATTAAACTGTCATGTGCCGTTATGGATCAATATTCGTATGCTATATTGCCGGTTCATTTGTACATCAAACCGAAATGATTACATTTATGAATCAGTTATTTTTCTTAAGGTCAATTACTTTATTATAAAAAAATGTTTAAATCCGTCAACGAATTTCTGAGTACTTTAGAGATTAGTGATTTTTCTGCCACACCAAAGTATTTGCAGTTAGCAAATACAATTACCGATGCCGTGAGAAATAATAAACTCTTGAAAGACGATATGTTGCCATCTATTAATGAGATGAGCACTTATTTGGAAATATCTCGTGATACCGTCGAGAAAGCTTACAGGCATTTGAAAAAAAGTGAAGTTATTGCTTCGAGACCGGGTAAAGGGTATTACGTTAACAAAATAGATATGGAGAATAAGTTGAAAATAGCTTTATTTCTCAATAAACTAAGTGCACATAAAAAGATTGTGTACGACTCATTCTCAACAGAATTGAACGATTTCGCGAATCTGGATTTTTTTGTTTACAATTCAGACCTTTCCTATTTAAATAGCCTTCTTAGTAACATGACAAAAAAATATGATTATTATGTTCTATTTCCGCATTTTAAGGAAGGGAGAGATAAAGCTCCGGACATAATTCGAAAAATTCCAGCGGAGAAATTAATGTTGTTGGGTAAATTTATAGAAGATGTTCCTGGTGATTTTCCCGCAGTATATGAAAACTATGCCCAAGATATTTATAGTGCTCTTGAAGAAGCAAATGCTGCGCTTAGTAAATATAAGATGATAAAACTGGTATTCCCGGACTATAGTGATTTTCCAAAAGCGATCATTAAAGGATTTTATAAGTTTTGTCAACAGTATGCTTTTGAGCATGAGCTGGTATCCAATATTGATAAAGAAAAAGTCACGAAAGGGACTTGTTATATCAATATCATAGAGGATGATTTAGAAAAGTTGTTGAATAAGATCATTTTAAAGAAACTAGTAATTGGTAGAGATGTGGGTATTATTTCTTATAATGAAACACCGCTGAAGAAATTCATTTTAAATGGAATTACAACGATATCTACCGATTTCGCGATGATGGGTAAATTGGCGGCAGAACTGATTAAAAATAAATCAAAAGAACGCGTTGAGGTTCCTTTTTATTTAAAATTGAGACCGTCGGTTTAGGACTTATTTGTAGTAATAAATATAATAAAGAAACCTCGAATTGGGTATTGTTGTGGTAGAGACTCTGCTGTATGATAAAGACGAAAAAGGAGAGGTGGAGTTATCGCCAACAGAGCAGATTCTGCCTAATCAAGAAAAGGGGGTGCGGGATGAATGATGGAGTTATAGTAGGATCAAATAACTACCTGATTAGTAGATTAATAAGATAAAGGTCACCTCAATAGGTAATGTAATATGAAATTAAATCAGATAAGTATAATAGCACGATTTGATCAAGAAAAAACTAGAGAATTTAATATTGAGGCTTGGGCTATTGCTGAGCAATTCTGGTCAAATCTTAAATTGACTGATAACAAATCGATTCAGAAATGTAATATTCAAGTTTATGATCAAGATTCAATTTTTCCAAAGGGAGAAATTAAAAAAATTGGATCGATAGCATATACAGACATCAAAATTGATATAAAGGAATATTTTAAACTAGCGGATAAGGAAAAGAAACTTCTTTTACTTAATGTAGTTAGTGATGGCATGCAACAGATTGCATCGATTGAAAAGTGGAATATAGGTGAAATTAGAGAAACCTATAATAGATGTCTTGCCCAAAATCTTAATTATTATTTTTTTATAAAAAATAAATTTAAAAGTTCTCCTGACAGAAAATTTAAAATAGGATTATGGTGTGAATGGGAATTAAAATCTTGTAAAGTGTATGGTGTGATATTTTCTAAAAAAAATGAGCTAAAAAGATTATTAATTTGGGAGTTAAGACCGTATGCTGCCGATGTTATTTATTATCTAGATTGGAAGTGGCAGGATAACTCCTCCATAATAATTAGTAATTCCAGAAATGAAATTGTCGAACTAATTTCATTAGACCTCTAAATGGTCTGTTGCTTTTTAATGGCAAGAAAACTCTCTAGTTGTCGGTTCAGCATTTTTGATTATTTCCGCTTTTAAAGTGGTAAAAGCAACAGGTAGAGATTAATTCATTGTATTTAAATGCTAGGACGATTTGGTAACTGGTATTGTAACAAAGCAAACCCAGTGTAATTGTTATTTGACTTGAATAAACCTTTTGAATATCTCGACAAAGAGTTTGAGACCTTATTTCCGCCAGAAAAGAGTAATAAAGGTAAAAGATTTGTCGATAAGTTAGTAAAAGTCTATATGAAAGGTGGAGGTGAGCAATTTATCTTTTGTCATATTGAAGTGCAGTCCAATAAGGGTAATAATGATTTGGAAAAACGGATGTTTGAATATTATTATAAAATCACTGATCGATATCAGGTGCCAGTTTGTGCCATAGCGATATTGACTGATGAGAATAAACATTATAAGCCAAAGTTGTATGAACAAAGTTTTTTAGGAACGACTTTACGGTATGAATTCAATTACTATAAGATTCTAAGTCAAAATGAGGAAGATTTACGGTCTAATCCGAATCCATTTGCTGTTGTGGTATTAACGGCATTTTTGGCTATAATTAATAATAATGTGACCGACGAAGAACTTAAAGATATTAAACATGATCTTTACGATCAAATGATGAAAAGGGATATGGAAAAGACTACACGTCAGGGTATTTATGATTTCCTGGCTTATTATGTTAGTTTTGAAGATAAAGAAATTTTTATTAAATTTGAACAAGAAATCGATACAAAATTAGGAAGGAGCACAACAATGGGTACACGTGAATATTTATTGGAAAAAGCTAAACGAGAGGGACAGGAGCAAGAACGTGGATTAGCGGCGGTACGCATCAAGAAATTGGAAGCTCTTGCTGAGGCTGAAAGGGAGAAAGCTGAAGTAGAAAAGTTCGAATCAGCTACTAAAATGTTGAATAGTGGTTTTGATATAGCGATGATTTGTGATATTTTATCTCTGACTCCGGAGCAAGTCGAAAAATTGAAATAAAGTTTTACTGAGCTAATATTAAAAAAGGTGCCATTGGACACCTTTTTTTGTTGATATCAATTCTCTTTTAGAATCAGTATTTGCGCAGGGGTGGCAGTGTACCATAGTAATATGTTTTCGGCTGTAATGTAGTGACATATTGAATAGGTGACATCGTTAAGACGTAACATATTGACGGAGTAACGGGACAAGGGAGTGACCAGCCGTTTGCTTGTAAGACTGAGGAAAAAGTGATTAAAAAGGAGATTCTTTATAGCGTCTCCTTTTTTGTTTATGACTTTTAATATCTACTTCTTCTATTCAACTGTTTTCTGCAAGGAAGACGATTAAACAGCCAATAGCTGTGTTTCAGGGCTGTATTTTGAACATTTTTACCCTTCTTTTTAAGATCTGTTTCATTTTTTAAAAGCCTAAAAGTATAGTTTTGTTTTGCAATTGGAGATTCTGAAAGGCTCATTTGCAGACCAAACCATAAACTACTAAACTTAAATTTAATAAATGAAATTTTTTATTGACACAGCCAATTTGAATGATATTCAGGAAGCCCAAGACTTCGGGGTTCTCGACGGTGTAACGACCAATCCTACATTAATGGCGAAAGAGGGAATAAGTGGAGATGATCTTGTTAAGAAACATTACCTGGCTATATGTGCTATTGTGGATGGCGATGTCAGCGCTGAGGTGATTGCTACCGATTATGAAAATATGATAGCGGAAGGACAGGAACTGGCAATGGGGGAGCGAAAGCCTATTGGTAGCAAGGAAAAGTATCACCGAAAAATATCTTGAAATAAACTCATTAAAATAAAATGAATATAGCAATAATAGGGGCATGGGCGGGAATTGGCTTACATGCGGTTAAACAGGCTGTTGAAAAAGGACATATGGTAACGGCATTATCGACAAATACGGATCAGCTCCCTACGCATCCCAATCTCATTAAGATAAAAGGAAGTGCAACAGTGTCTGAGGATTTGAAAAATGCAATCAAAAATACTGATGCAGTCCTTATAACTGTTGGAACAAAGAATAAAAAGACAAAGACTCTTTTTTCTGATATAGCCAAAGCACTTATAAGCGTTACAGCTGATCTGAACTTTTTCTTCGCCTGTTTTGGTCATCACGGGCTTTGGGGCCGGAGAGAGTAAAGGTAATTTAAGTTTCTTTATGCGCACAGTCATTTCATTGTTTCTTAAAGATCAGTATAACAATAAAACCATCATGGAAGATTTGATCACAGCGAGTGCTATAAAATGGGAAATCGTAAGACCAGGAATGCTGACGGACGGAGAGTTGACTTCATCTTATCGTGTATTACCCAAACTTAAGAAAGGAATGAAAGTTAGGAAAATATCGCCAGCTGATGTCGCACAATTTTTAATTACCGAAGCCGAAAACCCTAAGATGCTTCACCATTATATAGCATTAACGAATTAATGATGAAAAATAGAGACGGAAGTAATTCTGTCTATCATTATTAATGAAAGGAGTGTTTATTTGCTTTTTATAAGATATTTGCTTGCAGATATTTCTATCAGAATGAAACTGAAGGAATTGATTGCTAAAAAGGCTTATCTGTGATCGGATAAGCCTTTTTAGCATTAAGAAAATGAACGGGTTCCTAAGCTTTATTTACGCTTTCTTTTTTTTCTTTTTACGTCGATTGTACCAGATGTAGAAACCGGTGACAGGTAGGCTGGCGGCAATCAACGAAGCTAAAAATACCAGCATCTTTCCCGGGATTCCCAGAATACTTCCTAAGTGGATATCGTAATTTAAGGCCCGCATTTTTTCACCGTAATTTTTACTTGAAAAATCGATTGTTTTTTGCAGATAACCTTTCTTTACCTCGTATTGTCGGATGATAGAGGCATAGCTTTTTTCATAGCGGATATACACGTTTAACGGTGCTTCTTCCTTCTGTGGGAAATAAAAGTAATAGGCATGTGCATCGGGATAGGTTACCTGTACTTCGTTCAGAATGTTATCGTAGACCGAAAGATTTGTATTCAAATGAGCCTGTGACTGAATAGGTTTCGCTAGAACTGTTTCCGGAGCTTTATTTTCGATTTTATTGAGTACTTGCTGTACCGACTCATCAAACCAGGGAAAGGCCCAGATCATACCGGTCAATCCCAGAATTAAAGCGATCGTGAAGGAATAGAATCCTAGAATATTATGCAAATCGTAATTTTTCCGTTTTATGCCGGCTTTATTTTTCCAGCGAAACCAAAACCGAACACGTCTTGCTTTTTTGTTTTTTGGCCACCACAGATATAGACCTGTTAATAATAAGAGCACAAAAAATAGCGTTGCAGTGCCTACAATGGGTTGGCCAATTTCATTTTTGAACAGCAATGACCAGTGGAGGTAGAGTATCACCCTGAAAAATTCAAATTCAGCGTTTTCACTGTATACGTTTGCTGCGGTATAGGGGTTGATGAATAGAGACTCATAGTATTTTTTCTCGTTCCAGTACCAGATTCCATCGTTATCATCTACTTTATATGCCCTAAAATGCCAGGTCCGTTGTGGATTGTTTTCAATTTCTACGGCCGAGACCTGTTTTTCAGCACCCCAATGCTGTTCTGCGTGGTCCAATAAAGTTGAAAATGACTGACGCTCATGATCTGGACTCGTGGACTCCACGTAATAATGATTTTTATAAACTACGGGTTTGATTTCATCAACAAATGCCAATATACAACCGGTTATGCCCAGTATAAAGACGATAAGTGATGAGAGTAAACCCATCCAAAGATGTGTTTGATGTAATATTTTCTTTAGCACAATTTACAATCTAATCAAGCAGACCGCTCGCTAAAAGCGGTCTGCTCGTTGCTATACAATTTTTAGAAACGATAGGAAAGGTTTGCCGCCACACTGGATGGTGCCTGCAAATTGCCCCAGCTGTCCCAATATTTTTTATTAAAGATATTGTTCGCTTTCAATTGAATTCCCCAAGCTTGTTTGTTATAAAACACAGTGGCATTGGCCAGCGTATAGCTGGGAATAAAAAAGGTATTTGTCGAAGCGCGGTACATTTTATCAACATAGTTGACCCCGGCACCGATACCGAGACCTTTTACTTTTTCTTGGAAAGTGTAAGAAGCCCAAAAACTGGCGACATTTTCAGGCGCAAATTCTGCCTTGTTTCCTTCAACAGCAACATCAGAAGCTTTGATGATGCGATTATCATTATAGGCATAACTTCCGATGATGTTCAGTCCTGCGATGGGGTTGGCAATGACCTCCAGTTCTGCACCTTTGCTCACCTGCTTTCCATCCTGTTCGGTAAACATGTCCGCATTGACACGGGTGGCATTATCAATCTTGATATAATAATAGCTGGCCGTCAGACTTAATTTTTTATGAAAAAGCTCCGATTTTATTCCACCTTCTGCTTGATTGGCAAATATTGGATCTATGACAAATCGATTTCCATCTGGCTGGATGACAGGGGCAACATTTTGGAAACCACTCATATAATTGGCAAATGCAGAAATACGCTCGGGAAGAATCTGGTACACCAATCCTAATTTAGGCGCTAATGATGTTTGTTTGAATCCTTCTTCATCTTCCACTTTGTTCCGATTGAAATGATCAACACGTAGTGAAAGCATGGTCGAAAGACGTGGCACGATGGTGATCATATCGGATACATATGCACTGAGCGTTTGTTGCGAAGGAGTGGGGTACGGTGCAAATTCGGCATTTTTATCGATTTCCTGTCTCAACAGGGGCGTGAATTTTTGGGTCACATCTACTTTGTCAAATAGCTGTATATCCCCGAAAAGGAAACTGCTGCTGAGGGTTCTATAATTGGCTCCGACCAGCAATTTATGTTTGATAGTTCCTGTGTTAAATTCGCCATTGATATTTTGCTGAATATTTGCGTATCCATTATAGACATCCTTATATATGGATGCGGCTCTAGTGACCTCTGTAGGAGAACTGACGAGCACGACACGCTGATAGCTGTGATCCACATTTTCCGAAACGTACGAGAACACGGTGGTGGACTGGAACTTATCCGATATTTTATATTTTGCCTCAGCAAAGATTCTGGAAGCGCTATTTTGTACATCGGCATCGCTATAATACAAGCTTTTGCGGTAATCCAACTTCAGATCTTTAGGTTGAAGTACATCTTTGGCCCGGATAACAAAATTATTGGGCTGTGTATTGTGAACCTTTAGGTATTCGGCATCTAAGTTTAGGGTCAGCTTCTCATTGACCTGATAGCTTAAACTAGGTGCGATTAAAAAGGTATTGTTAAAAGCATCCGAGAGGTAACTTCTTTCCTTATGGATAGCGGTATTCAAACGAAACAGTACACTTTTGTCGGCCTTTAACGGCGTATTGAGATCTACGGATAAACGGTTTAAGTCATAGCTCCCCGTGGTGTAGTTTACTTCCGTACGTTTTGCTTCAATTGGTTTTTTCGTAACGAGATTGACTACGCCACCAAATGAAGATACGGATGCTCCAAATAGTGTTCCCGATGGACCTTTAAGTACTTCTATGCGTTCTACATTGGCTAGATCCATTGCAGATCGGTCCGAAGTGGACTCCATACCGTTGCGGGCATTAATTCCTGTACTAAATCCTCTTAAATGGGCACTCAGTCCGCCAGAAGGATTGATCACGGGTACAGTACCACCTGCATTCCGCATGGCTTCGGCGATCGTATAAGAAACTTGTTCTTTCATCAACTGCTGTGTTACCACCTGATAGACCTGCGGATTCTCCAAATTGCGCAGTGGCATACGGGCTACAAAAGGGGTCTCTTTATTTGCAAAGCGGTTTTTACGTTCGCCGTTGACCACTACTTCCTGTAGTGCTGTAGCATCTTCATAGAGCACAAGGTTGACTGTAGATGTTTTATTTGCTTCAATATGTACCTGTTGCTTTTGGGTCAGCAAGCCAACATATTTTGCTTCTACGCTATAGCTGCCGGCTTCCATATTACTGAACGAAAATTTACCGTTTTCATCGGCCTGGACTTGTCTGCCCGCAAGGGAGATGCTCACATATCCAGCAGGGTGACCATCACTGCTGTGTACCTGTCCGTTCAGATTGCCTTTTCCAGAAGAAGGCTGTAAATTAATGCGATTTCCATTGGTCTCTACGCGTTTTACAGCATCGCCCAGGATCTCCTGTAAAATTGTTTCTAAACGTGCGTTTTGCAGGTTTACCGATACTTTTTTTTGTGCGTCGATCAGGTTCGGGCTGTAGATAAAAGAACAGCCTGTTTTTTCTTCAATTTTTTCTAGCGCCTGCGCTATCGTTTGGTTTTTGATTTGGATGCTGACCTTTGTCTGGAGGATACCCTGTTGCGCCTGTGTCAAGAGACAGGAGAAAGAAAGTGCTATTAAAAGGCTATTTTTTTTCCATGTTCTGGGAAATAGCGGTGTGCTAAGTAGCAAAAAGTTCATATTTTTACAAATGTGATTAAGTTAATGTATTTAATTTCATCCCCCGGTGGACAATTTTGGCGATGCGTACACCGGGTTATTTTTTGCGGATCGATTATCTATATAAGCTGACCTCCTTATCTTTGATGGTATATTTGATGGAGGTTGCAAAACTGATATCATGTAAAACTGATGCTAAAGAAGCCTGCTTAAACTTCCCTCTCACCTGATCATTCAGTATTGCTGTGTTGTGACAGGTGATCTTTACATTATACCAGCGTTCAAGTTCCGGAATCACCTGTTTGATGGTTTTGTTGTCGAATGTAAGTTGTCCTTCCATCCAGGCAGTTGACAGTTCACTGTTTACGGTACTTGATTTCATCTTTCCTGCAGCATAACTACTTTGCATATTGGCTTTTAAAATAAGGGTGTCCGGACAATTTGCTGCGGTAAATTGTACTCGTCCTTCTTCCACAGTAAGCATATCGGACTGTCCGGTACGGCTTAGCAAATTGAATCGGGTACCCAGTACGCGGGTACTGGTATTTTTAGTCTGGACAATAAAAGGTCGTTTTGGATCTTTGCTCACTTCAAAAAAAGCTTCACCATCTAAGGTCACTTCTCTTTTCGCTGCATCAAATTTTTCGGGATAGCGTAATTTTGTTCCGGAATTGAGACTTATGGTCGTTCCATCGCTGAGGATGAGTTTTTGTTTTTTTCCAAAAGGTACTTCGATCTGTACAAAGCGGGTGGTTACAATCGGTTCTGCGGTTATTTTATCCGATCGAAGATAGAGCCAAACTGCAGATAGGATACTCACGATACTGGCTGCTGCGACGAGTTTAGGCCAGCGTCTACGGGTTGATTTTTCTGCCGAGAACGTATCTGGGATATCAGCTTGATGGCGAATATTTTGCCATAAGATCGCTTTTTTCTCTTCGGGTGTATAGTTACTTTGCTTGCGTGGAAATTCTTCATCAGGAATACCATAAGCCATCCAAGCTTCCACAGCTTGTTTCTCAACAGGTGTGCACTGGCCTGACCAGTATTTTTCCAAGAGCTGATGATCGATCTTCATATATTTTTATATACCAGTCGTCGTTTAGCTGTTTTACCCTTAGTCTAAAAAAAAATTATTTTTGTTCTGATGTCGCGATCTTATTTCTCAAGAATTTTAGGGCTTTCGTGAGATGTGCTTCGACAGTCTTTTCGGACAAAGACAATGCTTCGGCAATTTCGGGTATGCTTAGACCGCTATTGCGGCTCAGGGTATAGACCTGACGGCAACGGCAGGGGAGTCGGTTGACCAGGCCATCTACAAAATGATCAAGATCTCTGAAATAAATGGTCTCCTCTGTGTTGTTGATGCTGTGGCAGAAGGTCTCTGTTAATTCATGTGTCTGATCGATACGCTTATACTTTTCACGGTAATAATCATTGATCCGTATTCGTGCAGCGCGAAAGAGATAGTGTTCGATCTGAATAATTTCTTCCATCACTTCTTTACGTTTCCAAAGCGAGCAGAAAATATCCTGTACCATATCCATAGCGATTTGCTCATCATTACAATGGTGTTCACAAAAATCAACAAGTCGATTCCAATAGGCGTCGAACCACTCCTGAAATATTTGTTCAGGTGGTTTTTTCTGCTTGTTTTTTTTTGTAAAAAATAGTTTAAGGCTCACTAAGCAAGTCGTTTTAGATAGATAGGTTCAAATATAGGTTTTAATCTGGAATTGTTCTAAATAAAATTAAATTTCACTGATTTTAATATTTAGATGGCGATTATCTCCTAACATAAATTTGTGCTGTACAACATATTCCTCCCGATGAGGAATTTTTCACCGAGATTATAGCTTCTGATGCAGGTTTTATTGGGAAATTTTGATATCTCTACACGAAAATTTGTGCGTATAATGAAGTATAATGTGTGTGTTTGGAAAATTTATCTATTTTTAAGGGAATTTAGTCAATACCTTTTATGAGTTGGAAGTCAATTATCGTTAGTGTTTTAACCTTTTTGTATTCGATCGCCTTATTTGGGCAGTCTGCACTGTTCAACAGTCAACGTCAATCTTCGGATTATTATATCTATAAATTAAACCCCGAGATTTTAAAAAAGATCCATATCGGAGAAGTGAAATTTAACGAAGATATGCTGACCGATTTTGTTCAAAAAGGAAAGTATCGTAATCAAAAACTGAATTTGCCACGTGGCAATTATGTGGAAGTCCGTGCTGATGAAAATAACCTGGTATATGATGAATTTATCATTGATGATCTGTATGCTAAGGTCATTCCGACCGAAGCATTTGCGGTTTGCTTGTACGATTCATTGGGTAATATGATAACCGATGCACACCTTTCTTTGGGCAAGAATAGGGTCTCTTATGATCGGAAATTGGGCTATTATCATGCTGCAAATGCGAAAACAGGTGATATCGTCAGCATCTTGCATAAAGGGGTGTATCATTATCTACGTGTAGAAAAGAACTGGCCTTATGAAGAAAAAGTATCCTTTTGGCAAGGTGTGAAAACAAACTGGCAACGGACAAAATATAAATTTAAAAGGATTTTTCGTAAGAAAAATAGTTTTGATAACCAAAGCTTTATGGTATTCAATAAGCCGATGTATAAGCCCAATGATCAGGTGAAATTCAAGGCTTATCTCGAAGAGGGTAAATGGAAACCAAATTTAGATTCGGTGGATGTTCATGTGGTGGGCAATGCGAAAGATACGGTCATAACAAAACTTGCTCCCTATCGCCCTGGCATGTATGCTTTTTCTTTTGACTTAAATGCAGGACTGGGACTTACTCTTGATAAATATTACCGTGTTTTATTGAAGTCTAGCAAATCTAAGCAAGTGCTGCTTGAAGAGTCGTTTCGATATGAAGAATATGAATTGAAAAGTCTCACGTTTAGCATGAAATCCGATCGCACGGATTTTGCAAAAGGGGATAGTATCCGCCTGAAGTTAAAGGTTGTCAATGAGAATGATATGCCTGTTTATGATGGTCGAGTAGAATTGAAAGTTGTACCAAACTCCTACCGTACAGGAAAGATGAAGGCGAATCAGGTGAATTTTGTTCCAGATACGTTGTGGCAGACAACGGTGTCTCTTACTGAAGTCGCGGAAAAGGAAATCGTTTTGCCAGATTCGATTTTCCCGTCAGACATGGGTCTTCCTTTTCAAGTTATAGGTACCTACCTCAGTTCGGACAATGAGCGTCATGAAAAAATACTGCAGCTGAATTTGCTTGAAACGGAAAAAGAAATTCGTATCGCCGTTAAAGACGGGCAGGCGGAGATTAAGTATTTTGAGAAAGGTATTGAAAAATCAAGCGATGCTAAGATCGAACTATTAGGTGAAAACAATGAAATGTTGCGCGTAGAGCAGGTTCGTTTACCGTATATCATACCGGTCGCATGGCAGGCAACGGAAATAGGAGTTGAGGCGAATGGAATTTCTGAAATCTTGGATTTGGAACAGGAACAAAAGGAGCAACTGCGTTATCGTTTTTACCGCACGACCGATTCGGTTTTATTGACAGTGAGTAATCCGGCCGCTATTCCTTTTTGGTATCGGGTTAGGAAAGGTAAGAAAATGGTTTCGTCGGGTTACGCGACTCAATTAAACGAAGCATTTTCAGAACGGGGAAAAGATGGGTATAGCCTGCAGATTACTTATCTTTTTGCAGGCCGTGCCAAAATGATAAAGGAAGATCTTCCTTTTATGCAGAAAAATCTGAATTTAGAGGTCAATACAGCGACAACGGTGTATCCTGGTCAAAAGGCTGAGGTGCAATTGTCCGTGACCGATAAAGTGGGCAAACCTGTGCCGGATGTGGATATTACGGCTTATGGATTTACATCAAAATTTAAAAATACAAGTGCTCCAAATGTCAAGATTGGCGGGCTCATGCGGTATGCCCAACCTTTCCAGAATTTTAATTTTGATCTGGATGAAGCCCAGGTAAGACACCAGGAGGCATTAAAGGACTGGGCGAGATGGTCTAAAGAAATGCAGCTTGATACGATTGCTTTTTACCAATTTTTATTTCCTAAAGTTTATTATCAGGCGTCGCAGCCGGTCGCGGAAATTAAAAGCCAAATTTCTCCATATCTGGTGGTAAATGGCTTGGTACAAGGGGTTCATATGATGTGGATAGATGGTGTTTTGACTTATGCGAAACAGAGTCAACACCATGATGATTATATTTTTGAGATCTATCCGGGACAGCATGAATTTAAATTCAGAACACATGATAGGGAGGTATTGGTGAAAGGGTTCCGCGTTGAAAAAGGCCGGAGAATGATCGTATCCTTTAATATAGGGCAGGATACAATTGGATTCAACTACCCTGATGAAACGCTGGGTAAAGGACAGATCTTGGTTAAAATGCTGCCCAAGGACGATGTTGGAAAGCTTAAAGATACCGAAGTCACGGAACTCAAAAAGCAGTTGATTTCCGTAACCAATAATTTCGGAGCTTGGCAGTTACCAAATCTAAATGTGCCTATCGAAATGCCGGGTTATATCCAGACTTCAGGCGATCTTTTTTATCTGAATCCATTTCCTAACAGGACCTATAACAGTAGACTTAGGACCCAAGTGTCAGCACCTGTTTTGGTAGGTCCGTTTCCGCGTACCGAAATGTATAATGGCGTGCCTAAAATAGCAACATTAATTGTAGATACGACATCAATTGGACGTTTTGAAATAGAAGGCGGATATCAATATACACTTTATCAGCAGTACCAAAAGTTGAAAAGTTTTGATGCGGACTATATACGAAAAGATGCACCTGACTTTAAACCGCAATTGGATTTCACGAAGAAATTATGGATGCGTAGTGATATTCAGAAAAATGTGGCGAGTAAATTTAAGGAGGTCATGCAAAATAATAGTGGAGTTGCGCAATTTGTTTTGGCGAAAAAAGATTCCAAAGAACCAACCTTTAACCTCAATTTAAGTTATGGTCTGGATGCTGAACAAAAGCTTGTCAATCCTGCTCTTATTTTCGTAGAACCTTCAAAAGCGGAAGACCGTAGGTATTATAGACTGTATTATGGAGCTGAAAATAGCTTGCGTAATTTACCTGTCGGGGATATTATTTTGCATGTGGTGAAAGATGATTCGACGGCCTATAGTTTGGCTGTAACGTTAAAGTCGAATGGCCTAAATTATCTGAAACTAGATGGTATTCAATGGAACCAGCGATCACCTCATGCCGCAGTGGCTTATAAGATGGTCCGTGATGAAACCGTTGCAAACAGGGTGTTGAATCCGCTTCGTGATTCTATTCTTTATGAACAGCAGGGGCATGGTCAAGTTCTAAAAATAAACAAGGCTGAATTTATTGCAAAGCGTAATAACAGCTCCGCTGTCAGAATTTTGGTTTATGATGGTGATGCACCGGTGATCGGGGCCGCTGTCAAAAAAATGGGTACGAAACAGCAGTATTTTTCCAATTTTGACGGTAGCATCGAATTGGATCTTTCGGATGAAAAAGCAGTACAGTTGCAGATTATTGCAATAGGCTATAATCCTTCGGATATCAAGGTATCTATGGGGCAGGATTATTTTGTTGAGTTGAAGGCGCAGGACAATCAATTGGATGAGGTCGTTGTGATGGGCCTGGCTAGCCAAAAGAGGGTAAGTATGACAGGTTCAGTTACAAGTATCACGGTCAATAATATGCCAAATTTGTTGCAAGGAAAGGTGAGCGGTGTCTTGATTCGAGGTAATAACAGTATGGATGCTGGTACAAAACCGCTGATCTTGGTGGATGGTGTGGTGTTCGAAGGTGATCTTGCTTCTTTTGATCCGGCTGCAATTGCTTCCGTGAATACGGTAAAGGATCAGTCCATGATTGCCTTGTACGGCGCAAGGGCTGCCAATGGAGTCATTATGGTACAGACCAGAACCGGAACTGTGGCTGAAGTACAGCCGAATGTTTCCATGCCTTACCTCGAATCGGGTAATACGATGCGGGTCAACTTTCATGATGATGCTTTCTGGCAACCGAAGCTCAAAACAGATGTGGCAGGGAAAGCGAGTTTTGAGACTACTTATCCAGATGATATTACCAATTGGAGAACAATCTTTATTGCCAAGGGGGTAAAAGATTTTGCAGATACCAAAGAGCTGAATATTAAAGCCTTTAAAGCTGTTTCCGCACATTTGGCAGCTCCAAGATTTGCTATTCGTGGCGATCAGTTTACCGCAATAGGTCGAGTGGTTAACTATCTTGGCGATAGTCTGGAAGTGCTACGGACGATCTACAATGGGGTTGATTCTGTAAAAACGAATTTGAAAATTGCGAAGTCATACCGCGATCCAATTGCTGTTCGGGCAGGAAAAGGCGATAGCTTGCAGCTTTCGTATGCGATCGGACTTTCTAATGGCTATTTTGATGGCGAGAAACGAAATATTCCGATTTTTGAAAAAGGACTGGAGCAGCATCAGGGTGATTTTAAGGTGTTGAACGGAACGGAAGAATATCAGTTAAAAACATCATCTGAGCTGGGAGAAATCACCGTGCATGCTGAGGCCAATTCATGGGAATTCATCCAGCGCGAAATAGCACATATTGATGCTTATAAGTTTTTGTGCAACGAACAGCTGGCATCTAAATTAAGTGCGCTACTTTCTAAGAAAGCGTTAACAAAACTTTTAGGGAAACCGTTTGAAGAAGAGAAAAAAATCCTTGACCTTTTGAAAGAATTGCAGAAAAACAAGAATACAGTTGGAGGTTGGGGCTGGTGGAATAAAAGTGAAACGGTATCATGGATCAGTAATTATGTCGTTTCTGTGCTATTGGATGCTGAAGATGCGGGTTACAGGACGGGGTTGACGAGAAGATTGTATATCGAACGGGAGGAGGAAAGCTTGAAAAGAAGTCTAGCTTCTTTAGATGTTCTTTGGAACAAAGATAAACTTAATATGGCCAAGGAAGGATTGTTTAATGCATTGGTGTTTTTAAACCGGCTGGATCCCAAAACGGATTATAAACACTATTTTCTTGCTATTGATGGAAAGTTGAAAAGTAAATCAACGAAGGATATATTGCTTAAATATCTGTTGATGGCTAAATTGGGGATCGCAGATGCTCATGCCGCAGATACTGTGCTGAAATATGCTTCAAAAACAATTTTAGGTGGTATGTATTGGACTTCGGGAGGTGTTTCTGATAAGAACGAAAGGATATTTTTGAATCCAACTGAAACGCATACGGAAAATACGTTATTGGCGTATGCAGTATTGAAAACAATCGGGGGGCATGAATCGGATCTCGAGCTTATTCGAAATTATTTCTTTGCACAGAAGCAACGGGGCAACTGGAGCAATATCTATGAGTCTTCACGGATTATTCGAAGTATTCTTCCAGACTTATTGAAAGAAGGCGAAACTTTTCAGGCACCTGTAGCAATTGTGAACGATAAGCGTATTACTGCATTTCCTTATACGCAGACATTTGCGCCGACTGAACAGATTCGAGTACGTAAAGAGGGGACAGGACCGCTGTTTCTGACGGCATATCAGAATTTTTGGAATGCCAACCCTACTCTTGAAAAAGATAAAGGTTTGACTGTTTCTACTCGATTCAAGAACGAAAAAGGAACTGTAACTACGTTAAAAGAAGGTAAACCGATCAAAATAGAAGTTACTGTATCGCTGACGGGAGAGGCCGAGTACGTCCAGCTTGAAGTTCCGATTCCTGCGGGTTGTACTTATGAAAGTAAATCGCCTGGATATTACCGAAATGAAGCCCATCGGGAACATTTCAAGGATCGGGTAGTTATCTTTTGTCCAAAATTGAATAAGGGGTCGCATATTTTTGAAATCGAGCTATTGCCACGATACACGGGGCTCTATACGGTAAATCCGGCAAAGGCGGAGTTGATGTATTTTCCTGTTTTTTATGGTAATGAAAAGATGAATGAGATCGTGGTGGAATAGGCTTAATATAAGAAGAAGGCTGGGGGTAATTCTACCGGCCTTCTCACGCTGTATTATCAATATTTTCAATGGCATGTTTATTGAACTACTGAAAAACAATATAATTTAATAACATGAAATATACATTAATTAGTACTGCTGTTACCTTCCTTATTTTATATATCGGTACTGGTTTCTTACTGTTGTCGGATTTTGGTGCCAATAAAGCCTTTAATCCGGGTGAACAGATAAATACCTGGTTATTTGTTTTTGGTTGGTCAATGGGGAAGCTCGGTTATGTGCTCATGGCATTTCTAATTCTTCTTTTCTTTGTATTTATAAGATGGTTAATCTTGAAAATCGGCAATAAGGTAAATACAGTGGATTAATCGTCATAATACCGACTATTGAAGACTAAATAATCTTTCTGAATGACTTTTGCGTATTTATATTCTAGCTTAGTATAATTTTTTGTCCATTTTGTTGTTTTTTTCTAATGATCAGTGCAATGACCCAGATGGACAATAATGAAATGAGCAGGATGATTTTTATGGTATTCATCTCCGGGAAAAAATTATTGAGCGAGTGAAATGCAGCTACTGCTACTAATGAATTGGTATTATTGGCAACTTTTCCGATTCCCCAGCTGCCAAGGATTAAAATCCCCAAAAACAAGAGGTTTGAACTTGTAAAATCAAAGTTCAGGTGCCAGATAAACCAGAGTACAGCCACGATCAGAACATTTAAAAGTTCCGGTAATGGCTTAAGCTGTTGCTGTAAAAATCCGCGCCACCCGATTTCTTCTAAAAGACCATAAATTAAGATTGCGGTAATAGCTTCAAAAGATAGGGTTCCTTTGATAGCATACTCCGTACCTAAAATTAGGATAATGGGTAATGCCCAGTATAAGAGAAAAGGGATCATGATGTTGCTGTAGTTCCCTTTTAATGTTAGAACGGGTTTTATTTTAAAGAGAGCGAAGACGGCTAATGCGGCAATGGTGGGAGAAATACCCTGTAGGATGATTTTAATAAATCCGCTTGATATACCGTTCAATAAATCGGTTTTATTGGTCAGATAGCGAAGAAGAACGGCAATGATAAAAAACGTCAAGACAGCGAGATAATTTACTTTATTTTTCATATACAATGGCTTTATTGAATGTCCAAAAGTAGCAAGATGATTTCGCTAAAAAATTGACGAAAGTTAAGAAATGTATACTACAGGTTTTTTTTTCTAATTCTGCTCAGACTTTCAGCTGCTATACCGAGATAAGAGCAGATGATTTTTAATGATGTTCTCTGGAAAATCTCGGGACGCTCTTTGATTAATTTTAAATATCTCTCGGTAGGGCTGAGCGTCAGTAAATTAATCTGTTCGGATTGTTTTCTGATGAACATGGCATCGGAAATAGCCTTGCCAATGATTAGGCCTGTAGTAGACCTGGAATATAAAGCATGCAGATCGCTATGGCTGATCGACCATATGAGCGATTCTTCTAAAGCCTGCGTCTTGATAACCGTTGATGATTGAATAAGAAAGGATAGGTAATCACTGAATAATTGTTCCTCGTAATATAGGTTAATGCAGATATCTTTTTCCTCTGCCAAAACAAAGTGTGCAACAGAACCGCTAATTAATATGTTGATGTATTTTTCTTTACTATGATAATCTTTTATTAACTCATTTCTTTTAAAGGTGCGTACCTGAAGATATTTTGCAAATTCAGTCCATAGTTTCAGGTCAGCTTTGTAAAATGGGTCAAATATTTCTTTTACTCGTTGCGGTGTGGGTTGCTCCATAAGTAGTCTTAATTCTTGATATTTTTTAACAGTTTATCATCAGTTGAACAGTTGATGAAATATCGGTCAACTTACAAAATATTTTAAAAATAATGCTGGAAATGGGCATTTGTTTTTAACAATTCATTTGTCATATTGATTCTAACATGAATCTATTTAGTGCTCAATAAACTATTGAGCATAGTAGGAAATAGAATCCGCATCATGAAAGAACTAGCGGTAAAAAATAGTAGATCACTTAAAGCATGGATATTGAGATCGGAAACTGCTTTTTTATTTCGCGTACAAACAAAACCCTATATTAATGGGGTTTTGTTTGATAAGAAAGGCGCGAACTATCATTTTAATATTGCCGGAGATCAATTTTATCTTTATACAATTTTCAACACTCCACTATCCGCTCTTAAACTGGAGCCGTTGGTTGCTATAGAAAGTGGACTAGAAAGATAAATGGCCAAGTGTGCGATTTCACTGGGGTTGATGAATCTTTGGAGTAAAATATGTGGATTTGATTGCTGAATGATTACATTTTTCATCGTTTCAACTTCTAGGTGCTGAGATGATGCAATATATTCAACCGTATTTGAAACACCATCAGAATAAGTTGGCCCCCCTAAAATGGTATTTACAGTGACTGCTGTTCCTTTTGTAAGTTTGGACAATCCATTACTCAAAGCACTCATTGCTGCTTTCGTCATTCCATAGTGAATCATGTTCTCAGGAACATTTACGCCAGATTCGCTACTTATAAAAATTATCCTCCCAAAATTGTTTGCAATCATTTTTGGCAATAGTTTTCTGGAAAGACGCATGCCGCTCATTACGTTTATCTCAAAGTAATTGTACCAGTCTTCGTCGGTTGTCGCATAAAAGTCATCAATACCAAATATACCTACATTATTAATCAGAATATCAATATCATTTAGTTCTGAAAGCAATTTTTCTACTTCATCCATTTTAGAAAAATCTGCTACAATAGCTTTGACATCACTGTTCGGATACTGCTTTTTCAGCACTTCTACTGCTTTTTGTGTTTTTTCTTTGTTTCTGCCATTGATAATAACCGAAGTCCCTTCTTGTAAAAGTTGTTGAGCAATGGCAAAACCAATTCCCTGTGTGGAACCGCTGATAAATGCACGTTTTCCTTTTAATTGTAAATCCATTTTATTTTTGTAATGATTATTAAATAAATGTTTAAAAAAAATTAGCTTAGTATTTCAAGCTGTAGATTGATTTGTTGTTTTAATATTTTTTGATCGGGATACAATCTTCTTAGCGAATTGATACCGCACCAAAATGTAATCAGATATTTTGACAATATATCGGCCGAAATCGTTGTTTTAAGTTTTCCGTTTTTTTGTTCTTTTGCGATAATTGACCTATATAAAGCTTCTGTTTCCTTTAGAATCTGTTCTGCTTCTTTCTTCAACTCTTCATCCATAAAGCTCATTTCTATAATTGTATTCGCGATAATGCAACCTTTTTGGTGCGTTAATGTATCTGTTTTTGCAAGATTTAAAAAGAATTTTTTAATGAGAGCAATGGGATTTTGACTTTTTTCTAATTTTTTTTCAAAGGCATTAAAATCTGCTCGTCTTTGTTGCAATGCTTTTTCGAATAATTCTCTTTTTCCACCTTTGAAAGTATTATATAAACTTCCTGCGCCAGCTCCCGTGGCAATGCTCAAATCTGATAAGGATGTTGCGTAGTAACCTTTTTGCCAGAAAACTTCTTGAGCTTTAATGATGATTTCCTCGTTTTGATGAATATTGGGTCTGCCTTTCATTTATATTTGTAATGATTGTTACAAAATTAAGTAAAAAATTTTCAACAATAAAAATAGATTAATTAAATGATTGCCGAAATTTCAAAGGTGTCTGATTTGTAGCCTTTTTAAATAATTTGCTGAAAGATTGTGAATATTCAAACCCTAATTGGTAAGCGATTTCGCTAACCGTCATGTGCGAGGTTGATAGTAATTCTTTTGCTTTTTCAATCAGATGTTGCTGTATGTGCTGCTGTGCATTTTGACCTGTTGTATTCCGCAACAAATCACTCAGGTAGTTGGGTGAAACGTGAAGTTTTGATGCGATCATCTGTACTGTTGGCAATCCTTTGTTTAACGATGTTTCTACATTGAAATAATCATTTAAGATCTGTTCCAACTGTGATAACAAGTCATTATTGACCGCTTTCCTGGTTAAAAATTGACGGTTGTAGAAACGATTAGAATAATTGAGTAATAAATCAAGATGCGAAACAATCACATCTTGACTATAATGATCTATATTATTTTTCAATTCTTCTTGCATCTGCTTTAAGATTGAAGAAATGATGTTTTCTTCCTTCTTTGAAAGATGCAAAGCTTCAGCTATGTGATAATCGAAATAACCAAAATTTCCAATGTTTTTGCCTAAAGGATAAGGACGAATGAGTTCGGGTTTAAAAACGAGCATATATCCCTTAACAGTAGTATTTGTAACCGTAGTTACCGAAAAGACCTGGCCAGGTTTTGTAAAAGTCATCATGCCTTCACCGAAATCATAATCCCTTTGTCCATATTTAAAACTGCCATTGCTCCCTTTTTTAATTGCGATACAGTAAAAATCATTGGCAAAATGCTTCCATACATTGCTGTGTTTGTAACTCAGCAATTCAAAATCAATCAGACTTATTAAAGGATGATCCGGTTTTAACAGCCCAAATAATTGATGCAGCTCGGAAATAGATCTGATAATGTGCGGTATGGGATTCACCTTTTTCATACTTGTAAATGTACAAATAAATTAAAAATCAGTAGATAAGGATAAATGTTTCCAAGTTTCTAATTCAGCTGTTTCATTTGCTCGTTGGGCCAGAATAGATTGATAACTATCTTTTCCAATTGGTAAATGTAAGGGAGGTTCATCCAAAGTTGTCATATGCATCAATATTTTAGCTAACTTCTTTGGATCTCCCGGCTGGTTGCCATCAAAACTTTTTAACATTTTTACGTGTTCTGTAACATGATAATCAGGAATCAGATTCGCCGCTATAGCTAAGGTGCTCTCGCTCATGAAGTTTGTTCTGAACATACCGGGAGCAATTACTGTTACGTGAATTCCAAATGGTTTAACTTCTTGAGCCAATGCTTCTGAAATACCAATCACCGCAAATTTGGAAGCATTATAACTTCCGGTATTGGCATATCCGATATAGCCCATGTTAGATGAAATATTGATAATGTGTCCTGATTGTTGCTGACGTAAATGTGGCATTACACTTCGTATTACATTTGCCATTCCGAAAACATTGACATCCATCGTTCTTCTAAATTCATTGTCACTGATTTCCTCTAAACTTCCAACCAGATAATAGCCAGCATTGTTCAAAACCACATCAATCTGTCTGAACTTTTCGATTCCTTTTTCGATTGCCGATTTTACTTCATTTTCATTGCTGATATCGGCTTTTATAGGTAATAAATGGTCTGTTTCAGCACCTAAACTATTGATCAACTCTTGCAAACTACGTGAAGTTGCAATGACCATATTACCATTTTCTAAAAGCGCCTTAGTAACTTCTAATCCTATACCTTTAGACGCACCGGTTATAAACCAGACTTTTTGTTTGTTCATCATATTTTATTTTTGATGCAAATTTCAGAAAGTGGTTGTACCGGTTTGTGTTCAAATCAAGGATTTTTGTGTTTAAGATCAGTTTTCAGGTGGTTTACCTATCTTATAAATGTATATGTTCTCTACTTAAAAATGAGCGATGTTCCGTTTTGATACACAGGCTCCTTATCTAGAAAAGTAATTTTAGCTTCTTAACGTGTTTCGGATTTATACGTTTTAAAAAAAATAATCAGGATCATGTATGTAATTGTTATCTTTCATTCTTTGATGTATGACCTAGTAAGGATTGCTATCGGGGTTAATTTAAATTTTAGAGTCTCCTCCTGATTTTTGATTATCATTTTTGATATTCGAATCATACTCTATAATGCCGAACAGCGAAAGCTATAAGGCTACTTTCTATACGAGATTGAAGGAATTTCGATAAGTTAAATGATGTATTTTATAAGGTAAATTTCAAAATGCTATCTTTTCTAATTTCGTAGTAGGGTATAACAGGATCATTCTTTAGATAAACTCGTCTGTTTAGGAAAGTGAGCGGAAACGTTAGTTAAATAATAAGGAGGTTCAATATTGAACCTCCTTATTATTTAAAATGCGAGTTCATAAGGTTTCGGGGTATGTGGTTTTGAGCGAAGTTCTCCTGCAGCTGCTAAGGCAAAATAGGGATTTCTTAAAAACTCTCTTCCTATGAAGATCAAATCGGCATCTCCGTTTGTCAAGATGGTTTCTGCCTGATGTGCATTCGTGATTAAACCCACTGTACCAACTATTAAATTGTCTTTTATTTCTTTTTTGATGGCACTGGCGAAAGGTAATTGATATCCTGAACCGACTGTAATTTTAGCTTTAGGTACTGTTCCACCCGTCGAAACATCAACAATATCGATTCCAAATTGTGATAACTTATTACTTAACCATTTTGAATCTTCAATTGTCCAACCCTCATCCATCCAATCTGTTGCTGAGATGCGTACCGCAATTGGAAGATTTGCAGGCCATACTTCTTTAATTTTATCAATGATTTCAAATAGAAAACGCGAACGGTTTTCTCGGTTTCCACCATATTGATCGGTTCTTTTGTTCGAAATAGGGGATAAGAATTCATTGATTAGATAACCGTGTGCACTGTGTATTTCTATCAATTTAAAACCAGCTGTTAATGCTCTCTTAGTGGCATCTGCGAAAGCTTGTTGCACTGATGTGATATCTTCTGAACTCATTTCGCGTGGGGTTTGCATGTCTGGAGAGAATGCTATTGTAGACGGAGCAATAACTTCCCATCCATTTTCATCATGAGGCATCAACGGATGACTGTCACGTCCAGATGCCCACGTGCTTCCTTTTCTACCAGCATGTGCTAATTGGATTGCTGGGACACTGCCAGAATTCTCTATAAATGATGCAATTTTAGTAAGCATTTCAATATGATCATCTTTCCAGATTCCCAAGTCTCCAACTCCAATGCGTCCATTGGAATGGACTGCTGTCGCTTCGAGCATAACAGAACCTGCACCACCCATCGCTCTAGAGCCATAATGTACTAAATGCCAATCATTGGCAAAACCATCATTAGCCATATACATACACATGGGCGACGTAACGATCCTGTTTCTAAAAGTTACTGATTTTACAGTTAAAGGACTGAATAATTTTGACATATCTAAATTTTATAACGAATTTTCACCGGAAAGGAAGGTCTTATGTCCAATGAAAAGTTGAAGTAATAGTTTTTGATTATTTCGTGTATAGATGGAATAGTTTTGCAACAATTTTCCATTCTCCATTTATTTTTATCAGGGAGTGATAATCTGTGAAATCTTCATCTGCGGCATCGTGTTCCATTTCAACACGAACTACCGCTGTGGTGGACGTTTTGTGTAACACCGTAAGATTGGTCTGAATATTTGGTGCGGCACCAAATTCTTGAACGTAAGCATAAAGGTTCTCTATACTACCTTGTGAAAGGTCGTGCTCTAAATGACCATACATAACAGCATCTTGATGAAATGCTTTTTTTAACTGTTCGATATTGCCCGTTTTTAGCCCATCCACGTATCCTGCTACAATGGCTAACACATCTTCGTAATCTTGTACAGTATTACTGTTTTTATTTGTCGACATAATTTTATATTTTTTAATTTATGTTACAAATTTACAGACGATAAATGGTTTCCATTTTTTTATAACGTCCAACTATTTATTCTATTAAGTCCAAATGAGCAGGAGAAATCGGGTTTGATGGCCATCTCTATTTTAATGACGAAATACGGTTGGTGCTTGTCCGTGGTATTCTTTAAAGATTCTCGAAAAATGTGAAATGTTTTCGAAGCCCAGAGAATAACAAATTTCTGAAACAGGCAATTGTGTTGCTTCTAGCATTTCCTTCGCTTTTTCAAGACGTTTTTCCCGAATCCATGATGCAGGAGTCATGTTGTAAATGGCTTTAAAATCTCGTTTAAAACTGGATAGGCTTCTGCCGGATAGATACGCTAATTCTGGTAAAGAAACCGGTGAGGCATAATGCATTTCGACAACATGACGGATATCCGCCCTAACGGGCTCATGCAACTGTAAAATTTGGAGAAACATATTCCGATTTCCCTCAGCGATGTCATACAGTAATTCCATGATCTTAAGGCGTAATTGTCCGGGCTGCACAACAGAATGATCTAAAAAATAAGGTTTCATAGAATTTGCAAAAGCAACAAGGCACTCATTCATCGGGTAAACTCCTGTCTTTATTTCTCCTTCAATTTTCGGAACCTTTATTTCAGACATAGCTAAAAATGATTTTAATAAATCATCTTTGATGCTAAACATCAGGCTGTCATAGATATTGTCATTATCGGGGTTACCAATTTTATCGTATTTGACCGCCGTTGCCTTTTTTAGCAGAATCATTTCATTTTTACCGACAACATACTGCTGTTTGCCATAAGTTAGCGTTGCCGATCCTTCGAGCACTATCATGAGGAGATGCTCTTCCAGATACATCGTTCCCTTAGCTTCCATACTATGAATGCATTGCTCAATAATAGAGCATCCGTCGAGCATTAACGCATTTTGAGGAGTAGGACCACTTATTAATGATGTTGGTACTTTGATCATTTTTTTCATAAACGATATTTAAAACTCAGATGATAAAGGAAATCAAAAGAAATTTGAATCACCGATTGATGACCAGTGAAGTAAAAAATATAATGCAAATATATTGAAATAAATAACACTCAACTTTTCTAATTAGTCCTTATATTTTGACTATTTAGTTCAAATAATTGACCAGTTTATGAAGGTATAAGTTTTCTAACATCTAAATCATGGGTCAGGAGATCTGCTTTTTTGCTTAAAAGTTTTAACAGAATTGCTATTACTTATTTTAAGAATGATTGAACTTTGCGCCACTGTACGAAAGATCTCATAGGTGATTTGATCGCCTGATTGTCATCTTAACTTTTATAATATCAGTGCTCTACCTTAATTCCATCCGATAATACTTTCTTTTGTGCTTTTATAAAACCCACTTTATCTTTCTTAACAGCTTTAATGATCTCTTTCTGTTCTTTGGGTACCGTGTAATATTTGTCTACCCATAATTGCATCTCAATCAGTATCGGGAGTAAATCAATACCTTTCTTAGTAAGGGTGTATAAAACTTTTGCTTTGCTTTCCGGATGATCCAGTTTACTGATCAGTCCATTTTCTTCCAGCATTAATAATCTTGAAGCTAAGATATTGGTCGCTATCTTCTCGCCAGATTTTAAAAAGTCGCTGTAGGTGCATTGTTTCAGGCGCATTAAATCCCGGATGAGCAATAAGGACCATTTATCTCCTAAAATATCTAATGAACAACTGATAGGGCATTGCGATCTATTTTTCATAATAATGTATTTTTTTTAAAAAAACACTTGCATTTTGCAAGTTGAATTTTATATTTGTACTTGCAAAATGCAAGCAAATTTACGATTTTAAATTATTAATACCATGGAAAACAGTGTAATATTTAATTCTTACCATAAAAATGGATTACAATTGCGGAACCGGATAGTGATGGCTCCCATGACCAGAAGCCGTTCTGATAATCCCGAAAATAAAGCAACAGCGTTGACTGCGCTGTATTACGAGCAACGTGCTTCTGCTGGACTGATCATTACCGAAGGTACATTTATCAGTCCTGAGGCAGTAGGTGTTATACATGTTCCTGGAATTTATACGCAAGAGCAGATCGCAGGCTGGAAATTGACCACGGAAGCAGTACATGCTGAAAACGGAGTCATCTTTGCCCAGCTCTGGCACACTGGAGCATACTCGCATCCTGATCTTCATCAGGGTAAAAAACCGTTGGCCCCTTCGGATGTAAATCCAGAGCAGCAGGTTTTTACAGCAACGGGATTTAAACCTACTGTCGCTCCTCAGCCCATGACGGTTGCTGATATTAAAAGAACGGTTAATGATTTCAAACAAGGGGCGCTTCATGCTTTTGAAGCTGGATTTGACGGTGTTGAACTTCATGCTGCCAACGGCTATTTACTGCAGCAGTTTTTTAGTAAAAATTCTAATCTGCGCAACGATGAATATGGGGGTTCGATCGAAAATAGAGCGCGCATTCTTTTCGAGATTTTGGATGCCATAAAAGAGGTTGCCGATATCCGTAAAGTTGCGGTTCGTCTCAACCCTTCTTTAAACGGTATTATGGGTATTTTGGTCGACGATGAGACCATTGCATTTTACAACTATCTAGTCAATAGGATGAATGATTACGATCTGGCATACCTGCACTTGATAGAACCTTTTACTGATGTTTCCGGAAACGCCAATGCTATCCAGGAGGTTGCTAAGCATTTCCGTCAGCTGTATACAGGAACGATCATCATTAACCGCGGCTTTAATAAAGATACGGCCAATCAGGTTATAGGTGATGGTGATGCCGATCTGGTATCATTTGGTGTACCCTTTATTGCAAATCCTGATTTAGTGGAGCGTTACAGAACCGGAGCTGTACTAAATGTTTCGGATCAGAATACATTTTATACGCCGGGCGAAAAGGGTTATACAGATTATAAAACTATAGATCAATAATAACAATATGAAAACAAAAGGAAATACCATATTCATCAGCGGCGGAAGTGCCGGAATAGGATTAGCGATCGCTAAGAAATTCAATGCAGCAGGAAATAAGGTTATTATCAACGGCAGAAATGAAGAACGGCTTCAAAAGGCGTTAAAAGAACTGGACCAAGCAGTGGCCATTCAGGGAGATCTGTCGGTTGAATCTGATAGAATCCGTATTGCCAATGATTTGAAAACAAATTATCCAGATGTTAATATCATCATCAATAATGCAGGTGCTGCATTTGCTTATCTTTTGAGTGAAACTATCGGAGCACATGAAAAAGCAGCTATTGAGATGAATACCAATTATTTCAGCGTCATCCATTTTACAGAATTGCTCATTCCACATCTTCTTCAGAAAGCTGAAGCGGCTGTTATTAATATTTCATCAATAGCAGTGTTCGGAAGCCATGTGATGCTGCCCACTTATGGTGCTACGAAAGCAGCGCTCCATAGCTATACTGCCGCATTAAGACAGACCTATCAAGATCAGAAAAAGCTGCAGGTCTATGAAGTTTATCCGCCTTTGGTCGATACCGAATTCTCTGCAGAAATCGGAGGGGCAAATGGTATTCCTGCTTCTGAGGTTGCTGATGAATTGTTTTTAGCTTTGGAAAAAAATCAATTTGATGTTCCTGTAGGAGATACCAAACAGTTTTTCAAGGAAACTCACTAGTCACCAGAAACGGTTCTTCATTTTAGCAAAAAATGAAGAACCGTTTTAAGTAAATGCTCCTAATTTCAAAGTAAAAGTAAAACGATCATCATTACAGTTTGAATATAGGGAATAGGACTTACTATTGGGCGCGTCCTCGCCATTCATTTACGCTGTTATGCATCTATGAACGTTGTTAAATTTCAAAAACCTGAGCTAGATGTGCCGGATAGTCTTTAAGGCTTGTTGCGATATCACCCTCTTTAAAAATATCAAAACAGTTATAGTCCGAGACAACTTCTACGCCGCAGAATCTGTAATTACTTGTTATATGCATTAAATAATCAGCAGTGCTTATGCCTCTAAATAACTGTTGGTTTTCATCATTAAAACTTGCTTCAGGTGCATTCCAGGTACTGCAGACCATAAATTTTTTACCTTGCATTTTACCTCCTGTTCCATATTGTCGGGAGAGATCTTCTCTGGTTCTGCCATCACCTGAAAGAAATTTTTCACTGAATAAGCCGCTATTGAATACTTCATCTACATATTTTTTATAGATCCATGGAGCGCCAAACCAATTAATCGGTGTTTGTAAAATGATGATCGCGGCTTCCAAATGTTTTTCTACTTCCTCGTCTGCGTTGTATCCTTTCTCGATGTTCGTCTCGATTACCTCGTAGCCCTTTGATAAGAAAAATTCGTGCGCCACCTGTATAAAAGCGCTATTGAGTGTTCCCTCTGACCAATTGGGATAGTTCAGATGTGCATTGATTAAAAGTACTTTTTTTATAGTTTCCATTTTATATTTAAGCATTGATAATAAAGACTGTTTTCTGTTTTGGCATATCCCCTGTAAAAGGTGTGCTATTTTATCTTGCTGACAAAAAATAGTATAACTGTACAGGGGTTAAATAAATCTGTTCGCGTTGTTTTTTTAATGAAACAAAATTATTAGATGACAGCTGCCGGCAAGGAAACAGACTACTAAAAAAAAGGAAACAAATTACAGGGCGTAAATTTTTTAGAAATTTGGGGTCAGAATTAACGGATTATTTATTGATCAGGGACTGACGGTATTGCCGAGGGGTAAGATTCACCTGTTTTTTAAAGAACTTGGCAAAATAGTTCGGGTACTCAAATCCAAGTTCATACGCAACTTCGGTGCTATTCAATTCTTTTTTGATCTCAAGCAATTCTTTAGCTTTTTTTACTACAAAATCATGGATATTTTCAAGGGCAGATTTATTTGTTAAATGTTTGATGATATCGCCCAGATAGTTGGCCGACAAACCTAATTTATCTGCGAAATACTGTACTGTTGGAAGCTGCTTGACGGGTTGTCTATAATACTCGTGAAGGTGCTGCTGAAAATCTGTCAGGATTCGGTTGTACTGCTTTGGATCTGTTGAAAACTGTCTTTTATAAAATGCTTCTACTAAAGAGACCAGTACGTTGATGTAGGATAATAAAACAGTATTATTTTTCTTTTTACTGTTATAATAAGGCGTCATCAATTCAAATACCTTACGGATTTCTTCCGCTTCCGTTTCGGTCAGGTACAATGCTTCATGCTGTCCATAATCCAGGTAATTTTTGAATAAAAATCGGTTCTCCGCAATGATCTTCTTTGAGAGCTGTAGATACATTCCTGTATAGGTGGGGAGCGGTGCTATATCCCAACCATTTGCGAGGTTAGGACTATTGAAAAAAACGGCTGTAATGGGCGTTGCATCTGGCGTATTACTATAAACCAGATTTATCTTTATGGAAATCCGATAAAAATCTATTAAAACAGGATCTGATGTAGCCCTCATGCGAAGTGGCTGATAATAACCGATATCTATATCGTCATCTAACGGTTCTTTTAAACCTACATACTGATTATAAGACGCAAAGTTTTCGAACCGTATCATATTACAAATATATATAATTCAAGTGCGGCACGCGTAAATTATTTATTGCAGAGGACAAGAACGTTCTCATATTCTTGATTTCTTTAATGTATACGGTATTTCATGCCAGATCAGTAATATTGGTAGTTTAAAGAGTAATATGTGTAATTTATTCTTCTAAATCATGCTGAATTTTGTTATTAGGATTGGCTTTGTTTATTACCTATTCTATAGCATGCTACATTGCTGTCATTTTAAATCTGAGCTTTTGGTAATGAATTTAAAACAAGATGAATTAGTTTGGGGTTTTAAAGATGTGAAATTCCTACGGATCGCAGGATTGCTAACATCAAGGCATTATCTTATTGACAAGTGCATGTGAAGAGATAGGAATTTTTTCTCTAATTAGCCGATAATGAAAAGTAGGAAATAAATACTAAAAAGGCTTTTTAATGTAAGCTGGAAGAGTTGAACAATAATAAATGATAGAAGAATGGAGACAATTAAATTAAACAATGGCGTAGAAATGCCGGTACTTGGCTTTGGTGTGTTTCAGATACCGGATGCTGCTGTATGTGAGGAATCTGTTATAAATGCAATTGAAACAGGTTATCGGCTAATTGATACTGCAGCTTCTTATGGAAATGAAAAAGCGGTAGGTGAAGCGATTAAAAAAAGCGCTGTTTCGAGAGATGAACTTTTCATCACAACCAAATTATGGATACAGGATACAGGTTATGAAAAAACTAAAATAGCCTTTCAAAAGTCATTGGATAGATTGCAACTGGACTATCTGGATCTGTACCTTATTCACCAGCCATATGGCGATATTTATGGTTCGTGGCGTGCCATGCAGGAATTATATAACGAAGGTAAGATCAAAGCAATTGGTGTATCCAATTTTCATCCAGATCGAATTATGGATATTATCATAAACTCTGGATTTACACCAGCGATTAACCAGGTTGAAACGCATCCATTTCACCAGCAGATTGAAACACAAAAATTCCTTCAAGAAAATAATGTACAGATCGAGTCCTGGGGACCTTTTGCAGAAGGGAAAAACAACATATTTCATCACGAACTATTATCGGCTATTGGTGAAAAATACAACAAGTCCATAGCCCAGGTAATCCTTCGCTGGTTAACTCAAAGAGGTGTTGTTACGATCCCGAAATCCATCCGTAAGGAAAGGATGGCTGAGAATTTTGATATTTTCGATTTTGAACTTTCATCTCAGGACTTTGATGCCATCGCATCCTTAGATACAGGATCAAGTTTGTTTTTTGACCATAGAGATCCAGAAATGGTGAAATGGTTAAGTGAACGTAAACTGGATATTTAAATCTGCAAAAGAAAAAATTGCAAGGATTGCATGAAAATAGAGACAGTATCTTTTATAAGAGGTGTAAACTGATATGCGCATTTATAAAGTAATGCCGGAAAATAAAATTTTAAGATGAAAAAAGAATTATGGAGATATTTAGGTGCATTGACGGTGTTATTGACGACCTCAATATCAATTAATGCCCAAAACAGACAGAAGCCAATCACCATTGCAGAGCAGGGAAGTTTTGCTATTGGTGGTGTAAAGGTGACGCAATCTGGAGTTTTTGATGTAAATAATGCTTTGAAACCAGACGGACAGACCTTTCATGGTGACCACGCCTATGCATTTTATCAAATTCCGGTAAAGTCCCGAAAATATCCGTTGGTTTTTCTTCATGGTGCAGGACAATCGAAAAAAACTTGGGAAACAACTCCCGATGGCAGATCAGGGTTTCAAAATATTTTTCTTCGCCGAAAATTTTCGGTTTACTTAGTTGACCAACCAAGACGTGGTGAAGCAGGAAAGAGTACTGTTGAAGGAATTGTTAAACCCACGGCAGACGAACAGTTTTGGTTTACACAGTTCCGAATAGGAAACTATCCAGATTACTTTCCAAATGTTCAGTTCTCAAAAGACACAGCTTCGCTCGAGCAGTTTTACAGACAGATGACCCCCAATACGGGCGCCTTTGATGCACAGGTTGTAACAGATGCGATCTCAGCGTTATTCGATAAAATTGGTGAAGGCATTTTAGTGACGCACTCGCAAGGTGGTGGACCGGGCTGGATGACAGCAATAAAGAATGAAAAGGTTAAAGGGGTGATAGCATATGAACCTTATAGCGGTTTTTTGTTTCCAGCAGGAGAACTTCCACCCCCGATCGCATCAAATGGCCTTTTTGGTGCATTAAAAGGTGTGGAGATACCTTTGTCCGACTTCAAAAAATTGACTCAGATGCCCATTGTCATTTATTATGGTGACAATATTGCAAAGGAACCATCGCAAGTTTGGAACAAAGATCATTGGCGTTCAGGTCTTGAAATGGCAAGGCTTTGGGCGGCAACTGTCAATAAACATGGTGGTGATGCAACGGTTGTACACTTGCCTGAGATCGGGATTTTTGGCAATACGCATTTCCCTTTTTCGGACTTAAATAATGTCCAGGTGGCTGATGTGTTATCAAAATGGTTAAAGCAAAAAGGGCTTGATCAATAATCGGGTCTCCCTAAAATATGGCGCAAAGGATTTTACCCAGAGACTGTAGCACGCTATAAGAGATGAAATTTGGATCGCGTGAAGGTTCATGTGAGTCAGAGATGCTAAGCATGTGCGATGGAACTGAAAGAAATATTATTAAAAACTGAAGCAATATGAAGCGAATAATCTATTTAACAGTCTTACTGTTTACCTCTGTTACAACAAATGCGGTAGCGCAAGATCAGTCTATTTTTGCTTTAGGTGAAAAAGCAAAAAATGTTAATCATACAGGAGATGTATGGTTACGTGAATTAAACGCAGCCGACAAGAATATTAACGCGCATATATCTTTGGCGGTATTTGCTCCGAATGCTAAACTGAACTGGCACACGCATGCTGCGGGACAGATCTTATTGATAACCGATGGTATCGGATATTATCAGGAAAAAGGAAAACCGGTACAGATCGTACAGAAAGGTGATGTTGTTAAATGTTTACCAGATGTAGCGCATTGGCATGGTTCAACACCTAAAACTGGTGTTACCTATATTGCGGTTTCACCGAAAAGTACAACAACATGGCTACAGCCGGTCCCTGATGAAGAGTATCAGAAACTTGAAAAACCAGTTGAACATGCTACAGCCTCAGAGCAAGAACTGAAAGACCTGTCCAATGAAAAATGGGCATGGATGTCTGATAAAAATATTAATAAATTAAATGACCTCTTTCACGAGAAATCCATGTTTGTTCATATGGGAGGATCTTGGGGCAAACAGCAAGAACTTGATGTCATTAAAAGTGGAAGTATCTGGTATAAAAAAGCAACAGTATATAGTACAAGCATCAATATAATAGGCAATACTGCAATACTTTTAAACGACATTGACCTTGAGGCAGTGGTCGGGGGGAATACGGTCATAAACCCTTTTATGGTAACCGAAGTCTATGTGAAAGAAAATGGCGCATGGAAGATGGGCTCCCTTACTTTTTCCCGTTTAATGCGTTCTGTTAAAATAAATAATGAAAACAAAAACTAAAATAAGCATGTAAAAGCGGTCAGAAAATTTATTAAAACTGAAAGCTTGTTTTCAGCTAACACTTCATTTTGTGTTAGCTGTTTTGTTTACATCAGTAATATTGGTAGTAAAAACAGTAATGTATATACCGTTTAAGCTTCGCCGAATCGAGAACTTTGTATAACAATGTTTCTTTGAGGCAAGTAGATTGAATCATTACAAAAAAGGGCAAATTATGGTCAAATTCTTAAAAACACTATTTTTTATCATGGCAATTATTTTTACAGCAACTGTAAATGGCCAAACGAATGGAATACAAAATTTAAGTAAAAAACAACGAGCCATAGTCGGTATTGGATCTGTCACGGGAAAGGGAGATCTGACCAAACTAACGACACAATTGAATGTGGGACTTGATGCTGGATTGACCATCAATCAGATTAAGGAAGTGCTGATGCATGTATATGCTTACGCAGGATTTCCGCGGAGCCTACGCGGTCTGCAGACTTTTATGGCTGTGCTAGAGGAACGTAAAGCAAAAGGAATGGAAGATATAATGGGGCCTGAAGCGACACCGATTGTGGATGACGGTTCTAAATATGACCGTGGCAAGGCCATACTGGAAAAGTTAAGTGGAGTTGAAGAGACTGGACCAAAAACAGGTTACGCGGCATTTGCACCTACTATTGAGGTTTTCCTGAAAGAACATCTTTTTGCAGATATTTTCGAGCGTGATGTGCTGACATATCAGGAAAGAGAACTGTTAACGGTATCGGTTCTCTGTGGGGTAGGAGGCGTAGAGCCTATGCTACGTTCGCATTTCAACCTTTGTTTGCATGTGGGTTTGCAACCAGAGCAATTGCAAGAATTTATTGGGGTTATTGGGCAAGCCATTGGTGAAAAAGAAGCCGCGTCAGCACAGAATGTATTGGACGAGGTATTAAAAAGTAAGAAATAATATGAAGAAGTTAACATCAATATTCGCAATAGTTGCATCGATGATTGTTACTGATCAAGTGCATGCACAATCTAAGCAAAATAAGCATCAACAAAATCCCTGGACCTTGGTCTACGATGGCGCTATCGTAAAAAATGAAGCGGGGAAAGTAAATATTCATCCGGTTACCTATAAACTGAATGGTATTGATATTGCTGCTAATGTATATACACCTGCTTATTACGATGCATCCAAAAAATATCCAGCCGTAGTTGTTGCGCATCCAAATGGCGGTATCAAAGAACAGACGGCGGGACTTTATGCACAGCGTTTGGCAGAGGCGGGCTATATAACTATTGCTGCAGATGCGTCCTATCAGGGAGCAAGCGGGGGGGAGCCACGGCACACCGACAAACCGCAATTCCGCACGGAAGATATTCGTGGTATGGCTGACTTTATCATGCAATATGCAGGGGTTGATGCCAATCGCCTGGGTGCTTTAGGCATCTGTGGAGGTGGTGGCTATACTTTAAAAGCAGCTCAGTCGGACAAACGTTTTAAAGCCATTGGAACATTAAGTATGTTCAACTCCGGAGAAGTAAGAAGGAATGGCTTCCTAAATTCGCAGCTAAATACCATTCAGAAACGCTTAAAACAAGCTTCGGACGCTCGTGCACAAGAAGCTGCGGGTGGAGAAATTTTGCTCTCGGGCGTAGCAAGTGTGACGGATGAAGAAATTGCAAAAACTCCCGCAGGTTTATACCGTGAAGGATTTGAATACTATTACAGGACTCATGCACATCCCAATTCAACTTTTTTATATACGACAAGCAGCCTCATGGATCTGATGACCTGGGATGCAACCGATCAGCTTGATTTAATTGATCAGCCTTTGTTAATGATAGCCGGCAGTAAAGCCGACACAAAGTACATGTCCGACGAGGCGTTTTCCAAAGCTACAAATGCAAAGCACAAGGAGCTGTTCCTGATTGAAGGGGCTACACATATACAGACTTATTGGGTGCCGGAGTATGTTACGCAGGCCGTACATAAACTGGTTGAATTTTACCAAACAAACCTTTAAAATTAAAAAATATGAATTTTAAAAATTTTGCATTGCTGTTTCTTTTGGGTATCTCAGTGGTTTCCTGCTCCCAAGAAACTCATTCTGAAAATACCCAAAACAAAGAATTGATTTTTGCCAAAGGTGAAAAGATAACCAACAGTAATTTTACGGGTGATGTTTATTTAAATAATCTGGTGGAAGCAGACAGTCTTAATCAAAATGCAGTCGGTAGTGTCACTTTTGCTCCGGGAGCAAGAACCAGATGGCACGCACACCCCGCAGGGCAGATTATTCTAGCTCTTGATGGGGTTGGTTATTATCAGGAAGAGGGAAAAGAAAAGGTTATTATAAGAAAGGGCGAAACTGTAAAATGTCCAGCAGACATCCCTCATTGGCATGGAGCAAGTGCAGATAGCGCTTTTGTTCAAATAGCAATTACAGGTAGAGAAAAAGGGGAAACAAAATGGTTAAAGCCCGTTACCGATGCGGAGTATACACGTTCGAATTAAGATTCACGTTGCTTCTAATGGTGTTTTTTGAGACTTTAGCTTGCCGTTTTTGATGAAATAGCGTGTTCCAGGCATGGCGTAGGTTAAGTCAACGTAAGAATATTATTGTCTCAATAATCGGTTTTTCCGCAGCTTGTTTTGGAAGATATTTTGTAATTTTAGGAACCAGTTTGCCATTCCTTTTAAACTATTATAGCGGTTCTATAATGATTCGGTAGGAAGTCAAATTGCGGTTCCAGTTAGATGATGATGAAGAACCGGATATATTTTTGAATGTGATGATTCTAAATAATTTTTTAACAATCACTTGATCGTATTCCTATTTTTCACTGAAAGAATTTTATGCCAGTTCCAACAAATAAATCTGAGCTACAATTAGCAATAAAAACAAATTACGATAAACTGAAAAAGGACTTAAGTACTGTTCCCTATGAGCGGACAGCGTTGAAGGATCTGGAAGGTCATGGTAAAGGTACATTAATGAGTATCAACGATCTGCTGGCTTATTTGGTAGGGTGGGGAGAGCTGGTGCTCAAATGGAACAGGCTAAAGGATCATAAGGAGGAGGTGTCTTTTCCTGAGTCAGGATTTAAATGGAATGAACTTGGCCGGCTTGCACAAAAGTTTTACGAGGACTATAAGGATGACGATTTTCATGTATTAATGGATAAGTTAAGCCATACAGTAGAGGCGATATTAGCATTAATAGCTAATAAGTCAAATCATGAATTATATGAAACAGCCTGGTATGAAAAATGGACCTGCGGAAGAATGATCCAGTTCAATACTTCTTCACCTTATGCCAATGCGAGAAATCGAATTCGCAAGTGGAAAAAAGAAAATGGTCTAAAGTAGACAAAGCACCTTAATTTGATAAGGTGCTTTGTTTATTGCAGGCGTGATCATATCTGAGGAGGCCTATTCCATTTTTTGTTTAAATACACAACGATCAAAAATAAGAGGTCATGCGAATGCCACCATGCTAAACCTAACTATCATATTTCTTTTTGAGCCAAAGACTGGCACGTACTAAGAGGATGAGGACCGGTACTTCAATCAATGGCCCAATAACGCCCACAAATGCCTGTGGGGAATGTATGCCGAAGACGGCTATAGCGACTGCAATGGCTAATTCGAAATTATTTCCGGTAGCCGTAAATGATATGGCCGCATTCTTATCATAGGCGACTTTCATCGATTTATTGATAAAAAAACTTATAAAAAACATCAGTACAAAATAAATCACCATTGGTATTGCCACTTTAACAACCTGTATGGGCAATTGAATGATCTGTTCGCCTTTTAAACTAAACATCAGCACAATGGTAAATAATAGCGCGTATAATGTAAATGGCGATATTAGCGGTATGAATTTTCGATGATACCAGTTTTCACCTTTTATTTTGGGGAGAAATCTGTGACTTAAAAAACCCGCTAAAAAGGGTATTCCTAAATAGATTGATACACTTTTTACAACTTCGCCCATCTCTATCGATATCGCATACTTCGCAAATCCAAAATAAGAGGGCAAAACATGGATAAACAACCATACGAATAAGCTATAGAACAGGACTTGAAATACGCTATTTAAAGCAATTAGAAGTGCTGCATATTCGCGGTTTCCTTTTGCTAAATCATTCCATACGATCACCATCGCAATGCATCGCGCGAGTCCGATCAGAATTAACCCGACCATATAATCGGGTTCATTTCTTAAAAATAGCACTGCCAGTATAAACATCAAGATGGGCCCCACAATCCAATTCAGTAAAAGGGATAAACGCAGCACTTTTTTATCTTTGAGTGCCAAAGGCATTAAATTGTAATTTACTTTAGCGAGTGGAGGGTACATCATAACGATTAATCCAATTGCCAATGGTATATTGGTGGCGCCAATGGACAGCTGATCCATTACATCTGAAATACCGGGAAATAGATTGCCTATTAGTACACCTGATCCCATCGCCAGGAAGATCCAAAGCGTGAGATACCGGTCTAGAAATTTCATTTTTACCTGCATCCTATATTTTATTTAATTTGTGAAAAGACGTAAAACATTTCGGAGGCAATCTGCAAACTTCTATTTCTGTAGACCTCGTCTTGTTCTGCTGTATTGTCCGATATTTTAGGATCTTCAAACGTAATCGGTATGCGTTTTTCAGCTCCTGCAATAAAAGGGCAACCGCCATCTGCCTGTGAACAGGTCATGACTGCCGCAAAGAGGGATTCAGGATTGAAAGGGGAGTCGTATTTTTTAGAGAATCCAATAATCGGCAAAGCATTTTCATCGTATTTGAAGGCATAAACCGGATTTTCGCTGTTGGAAATAATACTGACGGCAATACCTGCATTTTCAAGTGTTAAGGCAACTTTAGGAAACAGTGCTGTCTCTTCAGTACCTCCTGAATAACAGGTTACGTTTGATATTTGGTAATGCGCAGCAGCGATTTGTGCCCAGACCTGAGAGAGGTGACTTCGACGGGAGTTATGCGTACAGATGAAATTGATGTTGATAGCTGAGCCAGCTGTAACTTTATCCTGGATATAATCAATCAGGGGCTGCAACGTAGATTTGCGCCCTTGATTGATCGTTAATTTCAGTATTTCCGAAATGGTATTTACTAGTTTCGCGTTCATGTCGGTCTTTTGATTAACAACAACCAGATCCTGGTGTACAGCTGTTTGAATTTGAACCGACTACTTGCAATGGATTGGGGATACCACAGGCATCTTGTGCCAGACAGGCTGTGGTTTTGTTCGTTAAAACAAAATTCTTACCATTGAATGTTAAACCGTATTTTCCAATTGTACCACGCTGATATTCTACTTCTATCTCATGATCTCCAATATTCAGTTTTGTTTCTGAGAGTTCGATGATGTGGATCAATTTTCCGGGTTTTAAGCGGTGCTCATAATCGTCGGCATTCCATAATTGGAAATTTACCGTGTTTTCAGTACGCGTAACTCCGCCACAATCAATAAAAGTTTTGTTGATCTGACCGACTTCGGTTACATGGAAATGCTCTGGTACAAATGTTCCATCTTCTAATTGGAATTCAACATTTTCTAATGTTGGAAGAATCTGTTTGATTTCTGATAATTTCATAGTATTTATGTTTTATTATATCGCTATATTACGATGGTTGTGTGTAAAAAAAATAAGCGAGGTTTTTAAAAGGCATCAGCCTTAAGCAGTTCTTAGCAGCATTTTTGATTGTTTACAGATAGGATTATATTACCAAAATAGGCTTTTAAGACTGCGAAAGTATTCTCATCTATACAGTAACAGATGGATGTTCCTTCGATATTTCCTTTGATTAATCCCGCATTTTTTAATTCTTTTAAATGTTGCGAAATCGTGGATTGTGCTAATGGTAATTCATCCACAATATCGCTACAAATACAGGTGTTGACCTTTAAGAGATATTCAATAATAGCAATACGAGCGGGATGGCCAAGTGCTTTCGCAATATTGGCGATATGATTTTGCTGTTCTGTAAAGTGAACTGTTTTTGTAGCACCCATGGTATTATGATTTGTATATCGCAATATTACGATTAATGAATTGAATTCTAAAATTTTTTTCTCAAAAAGATTTATACATGACAAAAATACGCGTCGGGTGATATGAAGAGTATCTTGACGAAGCCAAGCTACAGCGACGGTTAGCATTGCGCTGTTCTTTATTCCAGACTTAGCAACGGGTAGTACTTTTTTTAACGCTATGTTCAAATAATGTCAGAGAGGAAGTTGCACATATTGTCTTTTACGCGATCAATCGGCATTTTACCTGTTAAATAAATTGGAAAATTTGAGTAAATATGACAGGTTTGAAGGCTCATATTAGTGGATAAAACCTTACCTTTGTTTAGAATCAATCTACACAAATATTAAAACAAAAATGAAGAAAATTATCGTCCTATTGTTGTTAGCACTTGGCAGCGGAAGCCATGGTATGGCACAACAAAAAGCAAAAAGAGAAGTTTTACCTGCAGCAGTCCAAATTAAAATAGCAGTACAAGCAGCACCGACAGAGTTTAGAGAAGGAGCACAGGTATATGGTTATGATAGTGAAGGAAAGTTTGTTGTTTTAAGAGCGGGTACTAACGATTATATCTGCCTGGCACCAGATTATAAACTTCCCATGTTGTACGCTTATGCTTATCCGAAGAGTTTGGAACCATTTATGGCTAGAGGTAGAGAATTGATCGCGCAAGGAAAGCGTAGAGAACGTGATGATATTCGCGAGCAGGAGTTTAAAGATGGTAAATTGATCATACCACAGCAGCCGACGATGCTATACGGTTATTGGGGTTCTTTGGAACAGCTTAATAAAGAAACCGGAGAGATGGCTGATGCCAAACGCCGTTATGTACTGTATGTTCCTTTTTCTAAAGCAGCCGATTTAGGTATGGCAAATAAACCTACTGTTCCGGGTATTCCATGGTTGATGGATGAGGGTAGTTACAAAGCACATATCATGATTAATCCTGCAGATATGGGCCATTCGCACGGACCTGCAAAATAAATTTTTGAGTATAAAAAAAGTGCAGCCTTTTTCAAGGCTGCACTTTTTTTATATCCTATTTCTTTTCTTTTTTCATGACATGTTTAGTTTTGAGTGCTTGATCTTTTACTGCTTGGGGAACTTTATCGTCCTTTAGGAGCTGATCGCAGGTATTGAAAATGGCTTCTCTTTGATAAGAAAGGGGAAACCAGCTCATTGCTTCTAATGCCGCAATGCGGATCGTTTCGGATTCAGATGGGTCTGCAATAAGCGTGAGCACCGTTGGTACTAAGCGATGGAAGCGGTAAAGGCGCAATGTTGTGATCTCGCCAAGGCGTTCTTTCTCGGTCTGTTTTTTGTCGCGTATGTTGGCATCCATTTTCTCTACCTTGGTGCTGTTATAGTCAATATCTTTCAAAAGTTGGTCACTTAAGTTTGCTGCATTATAGATGCTCTTATTTTGACGCACTTGATTTTCAATTTCTTTTTTTAGCAATTCAGGATTGAAAAATGTCATATTTGTTCTCAATCGATAATTTATACGTTCGGAATGCGGGTCACTGACATAGAATGCAATAAGGTCTTTTGCAAAATCATCGCCTCCAAATTCTCCTAAATCATACACTGCTCTACGTCTGATAAATTCGTAAGAATCATTTTTTGCAGCATGTAATACTTCAAAATATTGCTCGTTTTCATAGTTTCTAAGAAGTGCAAATGCTTGCATTCTTGTCGTTTCGAAAGGTGAGTTAAAGTAGGTATTCTTTAAGATCTGCGCCATCTCGGCTTCAGGTAACTGTTTCTGTAAATACACGAGAGCTAATGACTGCAGGTCGGCATCATTTTCTTGCAGTAATTTTTTCCAGTAAGAAATTTTTGCTCCACTAACAATCGCATTATTGATTTCCTGGCTTCGTTTACTTGTAAAATGAAAAGTAGGATCGCCGAGGATATGGGTCTCGAGATAAGCAATGTGTTTGAACCAATTGCCTACACGGACACCATGTTGCAAGGTACCCATCAGCTCTGCCGGCCACAAATCTTGCAATACGCCAATACTATTGGCAATGGCAGCAACATTTTTATTTTCCGAGAAGGGGTAATAACCAGCTAAATAATTGTCCAGGTGGAATGAACCGGTTAAACAAGAATTGAGGTATACCAATCTTGCTTGTATAGCTGCATCTTTGACATCCCATATTTGAACGTCAAGGTTGTCATTGAAAACCGAATCTGAATCCATAACCGCTTTTTCAAACGCGTTGGTCATCCATTTATCCGAAACTCCTAATGAAGTCTTGAAACTTTCTTTTACTTTTTCGACATCTCTTCCATCTTCTTTTGCAGCTCTGATTTTGGAACGTAAATAGCGTCCTACATTTTCCATAGAAGGCTGTGGATTGGATGCGAGTGGATAACCATTGATCAATTGTAGTGTTGCGGTTCCATGTCCGGTCATAAATGCGAAATCAAGTCCTTCTCGTTTTAATTCGCGAAGCAGGTTGTATTTCATGAAATCAGCGTTTCTGAAATTCAAAAACTTGATGGAATTTCCGGGTTTGTACAGATCTGGAAATTGTGATTTCAACGCCAGTACATCGCCAGCAAACGAGTTCATTGAATTGGAGTTATAGCCATGACCGGTAGAGGCTACCATATCAGTAAGCGGATTATTCTCTTCACGCAATGTTACTAATTTATTGAGATAAGACTTGATTTTTTGCGTGGCATCTTCACCTTTTTCAACAGGTGGTTTGATACGGGCAGAGTAGATGTCCATCTCAATGTATTGTGGCGAAGTGCCATTGAGGCTATAGTAATAATAGTGGGTACGTCCTTTTGCTGTATCTTGTTTTATAAAATCCAGCTGTAGATCGAAATCATCGTAATACCGGTCGGACGGTACGGAGGATTTATCCCATCTTATTTTTTGATTCATCTTGAAAGCAGATGTCAGGTACTGCGCATCGCGGATCATAACGATAGGAATATCGCCAATTAGGACTGTTCCTTCAAGAGCTTGTTTACCTTTATATAATTGCTGCAGCTGTTCGCGGATCTGCTCGGGTTTCTGCCAGTTATGTGCTATGATGTAGGTGCCTAATCCATCTTTCTCGATGGATTGGCGATAGGCCATAACTTCAGCACGTGCACTTTCAAAAGTTTTGCTGTCAATAACAATTGCAAAGCTTGTTTTTGATTGTACAGATGGACGGATCAGCTCTTGGCCGTAGCTATAGGCAACGGCGGCGAAAGAACTTAGCAGTAGGATTGCTTTTTTTATTTTAATGGTATTCATCATGTCTATTTTCCGGATCTTTTTTGAGTGTAAATTAAAATGTATTGATGCCAATTGATAATTGTGTCATGTATCGGTTGTCTCCTTTTTGAATGATGCCGCTGTTATTCATAGCGCTGCTGATCAGTCCGGAAGCTTTTATGTAAAGCTGATTTTCTCTTTTTCCAAAGGGTTTCAAATGGTATTTGATATGTGCTTCATTTGTCCAGGTATTGACCTTGTTGTAATCGTGCATGGGAAGAAATACTTCATGGGCAACGAAATTACTGGAGTAGGATTTGTCGGTGTACAAAATTTCATCGTGAACAAGAAAGTCATAGGCAGATTTAAGCTGCAAGGATAGGGCTCTTTTGTTTGACAATGGATAGCGTTTATCAAAGCTTAGATCCAGATTGATTTTATCGATCAGCTGTTTGTTCTTTGGGTTTGCATATCTATTATCAAGACTATGATAAGCGGCAGTCCCTTTTAACCACCAATCAACCTGACCATCTTTTCTTTCTTTACTCAATAAATAGGAGAGACGGGTATTGTTTCTTAACATGGTGCTCATGATACTGGAGTATACGGTCTCATACTGCTTGGTATCTGGATTTTGTATTTGATGATATTCCGTATTGTCCATGTCTTTCAATGTCCATGTTAGCCCGATCTGATGGGAAGTTCTATTTATTTTCCAATCGAAGGAAGAAGATGCCTGATATTGTTTAAAAGCGTGTTTTCCTGCTTGCTGTAAGTAGATGCTCCCATCTGTGACGTCCTCGTATCCATTGCGGTAATCCAAGTTTATTGTCCATTGTTTTCCGGCACTGCGATGAACGTAATCCACTGCTCCGCCCAATGTGCGGCCTTCATAGGTGCGATTGTAACCTACCGTTAAGATATAGGGCGCACTATTCTGGTACTCGCCGGCTCCTAATAAGCGATATAAATTAAACTGACGGTTTTTTCCAACTGTTTCTATACTCAGATCCTCTTTATAGAAAAGGTAATGTCCTGTCAGCCCAACGATATTTTGATCATCAAGTTTATACGTGATGCTGGGCGACAGGCTGAGGTTGCTGGAATTGTCAAGTGGTCGTGGATCTTTCTGCCGAGCTCCGGTCTGCATATCGTACTGAATACGGATACCCGCATTTATTCGATCATGTGCAAAAGTCGGTGTGGCGACCTGAAGCTGTAAGCCATATTTTTGTTTCTTCCAATCGGCAGATAGTGAATCGATCAGTTGGTAAGGGTTGTCACGGTAGGGATCGGTGTGTGCCGTGAGTCCCACTTCTTTATCTTTGCTGGATTGAAAATTGAAATGACCATAGAAGGTCCAATCGTTGAGACGCTGATAACGAGCTGACGAAAAATTGACTCCCTGGGTTGACTTTGAGCTGTAAGGCGAGCGGAAGTCTCCGCCTTTATAGTACGCTCCAATTTCATTTTCTCCCTCTAATGGAAGGGTCATATAGCGTAATAGTGCCGCATTGGAACTTTTGAGTAGGGGTTCTTTGATTTTAAAATAATCGAATGTTGGTACTGTTTGTGCCGTAGCAACATGACCAAGACCGAGTATCAGATATATGCTGGCAAATAGGTTCTTTTTCATGATTACTATTTAATTTTTCTTGGTGTTGGATTGTTGTTTACTTCAAAATCTTCGGATGAATTGTTGGTATCCATCAGTACAGCCCGTTGTCCGATTGTACTTTTGACTTTTCGGATCACCGATCTGCCGGAATTAGCAACCCCGACGTAAGTCAGTCCGGCATCTACCGTTTCTGGCAATCGTTTCTTGTCCATCGTGATGGTTGAATTGCCTACGCAATCTACGGCGTCGAGCACCGCGCTGACTGGTACCTGTAGAAAACGTGTTGTACCGCTTACATTGGGCTCTGTCATCGAGGGAAAATCAGCTACTGAAGCATCTCTGAATAAAACTAATCCTGCACCATTGATACCAATATTCCAGTCAAACCCAGCAGTGGTGTTGTAATATTGATGGATCATGTTAGGGACATCGGGGTTGTCGGTATCCCGAATATTAGTACCTGTAGGATTGAAATAGGTCTCAAAGTCAGCAATACCTTTTCCAAGGTCGGTAGGGGAATTGGGGTTACCGTTTGGATCTGTTTTGTGATTGATTGCTGTTACAGCAATTACAATAGATGCTCCAGGCTCTACCGGATATTCTTTACCTGTGCCGGGAACCATCCAAGCTTGCGCGAGGTAAACATAGTTTTTGTCTGGATAAAATCCATAGACTGAATTGGATGATGTTTTCGTATTTCCAACCACGAGACTATCGGCATATTGCAATGCTGTGCTATTGTTGTATATTTCGATGAAGCCGTCATAGAGATAGTTGGTGCCTGCAGGAGTTTTTGATCCGGTATAGTAGAATTCCTTGATCACAAATCCGCCTGCTATACTCCCAGTTAGTTGGATCGTACTGTTTGCCGCTTCGGTGATCCGAAGGGTGGGGATGTTGCCATTGCAGAAGATTTCTTCGGCAATACCTACCAGTTGTTCTGCTTCTGCAGGGTTGATGGTTTTGGAAGCAGTAACGGTATAGATACCGGGTGTGATATCCGTAATACTGATACGGCCTTCACTATCGGATCTGTATTCTTCACTGGCGCCAGTGATCGTATTTTTAAGGGTGACTTTGACTTCACTTGCCAGCTTTGTGCTGTAATTTTCGGGATAATGTACGGTAAAATTATAGTCCAGTGTATCGTAGCTATAATAGTCTTTACGACAGGAAGTCAGCAAGAATAGGAGCCCGCTTAGGATCAGTATATGAGTGTTTTTCATGTCAGTTTAGAATTTAATCGTTATTTCTGTTCCGTAGAACATGCTGATATTACGTTTCGAATATTCTTGTGGATATCGCGTGCTCGCTTGTAATGGACGATGGTTGAAAACATTGTTGGCGTAGAATGAAAAACCCATGTTATTGGCAAATTCTTTTGTCATCTTGAGATTGAAGAGCCATAGCGGTTTCCAGCTTTCGGCCTTGAAATAACCATCATTTAAACTCAGGTAAATATCGCGATCTGCTTCTGTGATGGATTGGCGTTCGGTTTCTGTAAAATAAGTGATCTGAGGTGAGCTGCCGGCAGCACCTACAGGGATGTAACCAACCGGTATGCTGGAATAATTGAGATATTGATGTTTATCTTTCCAGATGGTCTGTGCGGTGGCGGTAATGATAAACCTAAATTCTGGGATGTTATGTATCGCCCTTAAAGTGGTTACAAATCGCTCTTGGTGCATACCTCTTGCTTCAAATACCCCAATTCTCTTTAGGGGCATATTAGGCGCATTTTGTAATAGGATATACGGATTAGCGGTCGTTAATTTCGTGGATAGGTATGCTCCATTTAAAACAAATGATGTACGGATATTGTCGAATCGACCAAAATCAAAATCAAACTCGATTCCTTTATTGAGGATATTTCGATCATTACTCGGGGCGTTGAATGTTGAAACAATGACGCTTTCGCCAACTTCGGTGCTAAGTACAGGAGGCTGACCTACGGGCGACTCCAGGACAGAATACGTTGGAATGGAGAAAAATTTAACACTATTGAGGTTGGTGTTCATCTCATAGCCGTTTTTGGTCTCTTCATAGTAGCCCGTCACCGAAAATCGTTTTTTACCGCGCGTATAATCCAGTCCCAATTCTTTTTTTGTGGCTTTTGCAATCTTCAAATCTGGATTTGCGGTATCAAAAACCCGTGTGCTGATGATGGCCATTGCCTCTACAGGATTTTCCTTATAATGATTTAAGCTGAATGCGTCATAATAAGCGCGATCTGGATAAAGATAGAGGAGAGTAGGCGATTTTGCAGTCATACCATATCCACCGCGGATGGTAAAGTCTTTGATGAATTCATAGGAAGCATTGATTCTTGGGGCAAGTACGGATTGCGAGAAACTTCCGAAAGGCTGTATCTGGTCCCAACGTACTCCTGCCTGTACATGTAGGTCACGATCAAAAATCTGCATGGAATAGCGATCTTCAAGATATACTCCGAATTGATTTAAGGAAGGGATATCTTTGTAAGAACGTGGTCTAAATCCTAAAGGATCGGCTGTTCTGTAAGGATTGTTTGGGTCAACTGTTCGACCAGAGCCAAAGTTGGCATCTAGGCGATAGTCTGCTCCGAGAAGGAAACGGTGTGTACCTTCACCTGTTTTCAGGTAAAAATCATCAGAGAGCTTGGCAAAGATGTTGAGAGGCTTGCCCTCGATCCATAACTGATTGAGGAATGTCGCCGGTAGATAAGGGACTTGCTGCGTTACATTTTCGGTGGCCATACTATTAGCTGACACACTGAGGGTGTTTAAACGTTGCTGATATCCTTTTTGTAAACTGTAGTTACCCGATAGGGTATAATTAAGATTACGGGCAAACTGCTTGTTTAATTTCCATTTACCATTGGTTGAAAACTGGTAGGCGTAATTCTGTGCCTTATTGATGATCTGCTCTGCTTGATAATCGGGATCTACTTTGTTGTCATCCAGATTCATGCCGAAGGAGAATGTCGTATTGGAATATAGCGGACGTTCTTTTCCAAAGGTATTGGTATACTGCATGGACCCGGTCATGCGTTCGTATGCAGAATAAGCAGTTATCTGGTTGTCGTAAGCCTTTGTAAAATCCAGATCGACAAATAAATTGCCTTTATTTTTTCCGAGGCTAAAACCTTGGCCAGCCCAAAACTGCGTGAGTTTGGGATTGAGTCTGGCTTTTACCTGTAACGGTTCTACTCCGGCTTTGGTACTCACAAGTATAGCTCCGGAGGTAAGATCGCCGTATTCAACGGACGGAATCCCGCGTATGACTTCTACCGATTCAATGTTGTCTGCTGAAAGTTGACGCATATCTGTACCCATACCACTGGATGTAGAAAAACCAGCAAGCACACCGGAGGTGACTGTGTTCATGGACTGGAGGTTGGCGTTGTTAGACTGCGGAGCACCATTGACAATGACCGATGTACCCATTGAACTCATATTGTCGCCGGGAGATGCGGCATCTCCTGAATATTGGCGAATACTCGTTTTATTGGGGTTTGTGAAGCTCGGATTGGAGACTATCGCTCCCGGTAACAGCTGTAGGATCTCGCCCAAATGTGTTGCCTGCATATGCTCGATAGCCTTACGGGAAATCACTGTTGAAGTGGCACCATCTCTACGTTGTTCTTTTCCAACAACAACGACATCTTTTAGGGTAATGCTGTTTTCTGTCAACAGAAACTGAAGCTCACCGGTTGGAAAGCTAATTTTTTGTTGTTCTTCCAGCATACCGAGATATTGTACGACTACGGTATAAGTACCTTTTGGGATTTTAGAGAAAGAGAATTTGCCCGATGCATCGGTTTTACTGTATAAACCCAGTTCTAAAATTTGAACGGTGGCTCCGACTAAAGGATCTTTATTGCTGTTTCGTCTCACAGTTCCTGTCAGATTTTGTTGTTGCGGCGATAGCTTTGTTTCTATTGATGCTGACTGTTGGGCCATTGAATCATCAATAAGCGTGGTTTGCAAAGATAAAAGCGCAAAGAAAAGTATAGGTTTTCTCATTGTACTCGTATATCAGAATAAGTTAATATTGTGCATGTTGGTGCAGATTATAGGTGATGTGCCAGCAAAGATAGGTAAATCATTTTATTTAGACAGCTTCTAAATAAAATGATTTGTCATTTATATGTCGGCTTTACATTTCTCTGACGATTGTAGCGAAATACGTTGAAAGTATTAATAGACGCTCAGGCTACCTATTTATAGGATGTAGCAATAGTTGCTACTTTTAGCTTTTACCGCGGGTAGCATAAGATTTTATTGCTCGTAAAGACGCTAGGTTTTGGGAGTACGTACTGAAAAGCTTATTTTATTGTTAGCATAATCGGCAAAATTCGGCAGAATAGAAATAGTAGAATTCATTTGTCACAGGTTCTGCTAAATATGATTTGGAAGGAAATATTGCGGTTATCAATATTTTACACAAACGTAATTATCAAAGCGGTATCGATGGCGATATTACTGCTAGAGTTATGTAAGATTATCAAAAAGGGATTGATGGTTATTCTACCCATCAATCCCTTTTATGTTATTACTTTTGACAATGCAGATTATTATATAAGTACCCTATCTTCTTCTGTAAAATATCCTGCCATGCTGCATTCATTTCGTTCCTTAAAACATCACTACAATGCAGTTGAGAGGGTATAACTTTTCCATTGTTCAACATCATGTTTGATGATATCCATTTTTTTGTAGACAACGTCATAGGCATCACTACCTAAGAACAAATGCACCGGTGGGTTTTCTTTCTTGCTTATCGCGATCAATACATTGGCGGCTTTTTCGGGATCATTGGGCTGATTGCCATCAATGTCATTCAAGTGTGCTTGTTCAGATTGGCGGGCTGCTTCGTAATCTGCTATGGTATGCTGCGGTGTTTTGACCGATCCTTTAGCAAGGAAATCGGTGCGAAAATATCCTGGATATACAACTGTTGCTTTTATTCCGAAACCTTTTACTTCTTCAGCTAAACTTTCTGTTAAACCTGCAACAGCAAATTTAGTGGCACAGTAAATACCCCAACCTGCAAATCCACCTGAATAACCACCTATTGAAGCGATATTGAAAATATGTCCTGATTTATTTTGACGTAAGTGGGGCATTACGTTTCGAATGATATTCAAGGTGCCAAAGACATTGATGTCAAAATTGCTTCTTGATTCCTCGTCCGTTAGTTCTTCTATGGTGCCTATCTGTCCAAAGCCCGCATTGTTAACAACAACATCCAGTTGCCCAAAATGTGCGATACTTGTTGCAATTGCTTTTTTTACATCCTCGTTATCGGATAAGTTTACTTCTATCGGAAGGAATAGATCAGATATAGCGCCGATTTCTTTGATTAATGGCTGTGTATTCCGTGAGGTTGCAATAACCCGAAATCCTTCTTGTAGTAATTTTTTTACTAATGATAAGCCTAAACCTTTCGAGGCTCCTGTTACCAACCATACTTTTTGTGTTTCCATCGTTTTGATTTTTATGATAACACAAATGTAGGGCGACGATGAGGGAAGGGATAACGAAAAGCTAACAATACCTTACGAAATTCTAACATTTCGAAATTGGGTCGGATTAATAGCTAAGTGTTTTTTGAAAAAATTATTGAAATGGGTCACCTCGGTAAAACCTAATGCAAATGCAATTTCAGAAACGTTCCAATCGGTTTGGATTAAAAGAACTTTAGCCTCTTGGAGCAATCGTTCGGCAATGATCTGAGTTGGCGTTTTATGTGTGACTTCTTTCACTGCTCTACTCAAATGATTGACATGTACAGCCAATTGACCTGCAAAATCTGATGCGGAACGGAAGTGAACTCTTTGTCTTGCATCTTCAATGGGAAATTGCCTTTCCAGTAATTCTAAAAATAAAATAGCAATACGATGTGAGGCATTGATCTCCTGCTTTTCAATCTTTTTTGCGGGTTGCATCTTTAAGGTCTGATGTAAAATTTCAAACACCAGATTCCGCAATGCATCGTACTTGTGTATATAATCGGAATCGATTTCTTCGAACATACTCAGGTAAATATGTTTTATCTTTTCGGTTTGTTCGTCGCTCAGTTCAAAAATAGGGGTTCCATTGGGCTGGAAGACTTCATAATTTCTTAGGTTACCAAAATGATGAAAAAATGAAGGTGTAAATACACAGAAAAAACCTGACTGCTCGTCATCGAGAGATTCCCAATTATAGGGGATCTGAGGATTGGCAAATAGTAGTGCCTGTTTTTTTATCTCGATTTCCTTATCGGCATAATAAATTTTGTTTTTACCAATGATCAAGCTGATTTTATAATAGTCTTTTCTGCTATATGGAACTGGTTTAGCATGGCTACCAACAAAATCATCAAGCCTGAATACATTGAAATGGCCAATCTCTTTTCGGATATTGTCAGGCACCCAATTGAGTTTGGTTTTATAAAAATCTTCGATTGATTGTGTCTTTTCCATTTTTCAAAGTTACAAAAAACAAACATACAGTTTTGTGCTTGTCTTTCGGTAATCATCTTAATTCAATAGCCCTCAGAAGGTTACTCTATTCTGAGGGCTATTGAATTAATGTATGGTTACCCGTGACGTTAAAATATAATTTCAGCTATTAATAAACCGATACTTCTGCCATGGCGGCATTTTGGGTGAAGTCAAATGCGGATTTGAAAATAAGTTTAAAATAACGGAAGGATTGGGTTGATGGTAAGTCAATGTTTTGTGGCACACTATTTTCCTGCAGGGTAAATGTTCCTAAATTGGTCCAGTTTGTGTTGTTCTGACTCACCTGAATTTCAATTTCTCTTACTTTACGAGAACCATTTCTTTGGGTCAGCGTAAAGCCGGAGACCGTTTTGCTGCTCTTCATATCTACTGTAATAAAATAGGGATATGTTTCGGGATTGCTTGACCAGCGGGAGTGCCAGAATGTATTGGCATTGCCATCAATTATGTTCGCTGCCCTTCCATTTTCTGCACCGGTTTCCTGATTGGTATAATCGATCACGAGCCACTTATTTTCCCAATTAGGATCGTCGGTCTTAGTCGTAAGATCCTCAGTAGGTGTTGGTAAATTGAGATTCTGTATTTCTGTATATAATGATTCATCGACTTTAAGTCCCCATTTGCGGAAAAAAGCGCTTAGATTTTTACCTGAAATTGTACATGCTTTTAACATAAAATAGCGCATCTTCTGTGCTCTTGTCGTCACATTAGGTTGCTCTATTCTGGTTTCTTTGTGCAAAGTTTGATAAAAAGTATCTCCAAATGCTAACCAGAGTTGCTGGAACATGGCTAAGCGCGTAAATACACTGGTACTTGATGCATTAAAATCTTTTTCAGCATAAGGAATGATGAGGTAGTCCATGACCTCTGTCCATACGTTATCACGGGTCAGCCTCGAGTTTTGAGCGCCCATTTTTCGTTCCGCAGCCAGAGAATAAATGTTAACGGTGGTTTCACCTAATTCTTCCCATGTCCAGGCGGACTGCTGATGCATATGTCCCAGTTCATGCCACGGACCCCAGCCGTCATTTCTAGCACCGGTTACTGTGAGCAGTGTATTCATTGTGGAGGTGTAGTAAGCAGTCCGATACCAGGTGGCAACCATGAAATAGTCTGCATTATCGGTTTCGGTCATTAATATTTTATGGATATTCTCATCATGCTGTGCCGCTGAACCGTCTATACCACTGATCGCATATTCTGCTTTGACAATTTCATCGTATGTCTGCATGAGCTGTTCTTGATTTTCCAGTCTGTGGTCTAAGGCTTTTGCGCGGGAAGCTACTAACATGGTCTCTTCGCTTTCTAATAGCACATCGGGTGCTTCAGTCCAGGTATTCAGCATGACCTGCCACTGTGCATTGGTTGTTTTTCCGAGTATGTAATGTGGGACAGGTTTATGACCTGCTCTGAATTCTATGCGGGCTTTACCGCTCGGTAAACTGTTGTCATTGGCATTATAACGTATATATAATAAGCCCCCGTACTGATCTGCCTGAATGGTATTTAGACCTTGTGTCAGCGGAACGACTGTCGGATTCCATTTTTCTTTATAGCGTGAATAGGTTCCTATTAATAAGGTCGGAAGGCCGGTGCCATCTTCCAGCTGGTCTACGTAAATGGATAAAGTGCCACTTGGTGCTACGTAAAACCCGGTAGCGGTAAAATCTGATGCGGGAAATGATTGCCCAAGTCTTTTAGATTCTTTGACTCCCGAGGGCAGTTCATTGAAAACCTGGATGGTATCGTAGCTGATCGCTAAACTATCAAGCGGGATTGTTTCGATAGGAGCTATCGTTTTTTGACAGGCTGAAAGAATGGCGATGAACGCTATCAGCCCTAATTTGAATGTGTTTTTTATCATAATTAAAGTTTAAAATTTATGTAATTGATCTGTAATCCATGCTGATATCTCCCCATATCTTTCTCGCAAGATCTAAAAAAGGGGCGTTTCTTTTTGAAAAACGCCCCTGATCGCCACTTATAATCTACCTAATTTTCGTTTATTCTCACCTTATTTCAAATAGGATGTTTATCCAGCTTATATCTTGATATTTAAGATCTAATTTAATAAATATTTATGGATAAGATATTTTTTATTTTGTTTTTAATATAATTACCTTGAAAAGTTTGTCAGATCTTTCTTCTCGCATATATTCTTTTGTAACAGTGTAGTTAAGTTTGTAGCATGAAGTAACAATCTTCGATTTTTACAATCAAAATGTTGTCCGAATCCCATCTAATTCTGTAAATGAGCAAAGGTCAAATGGAATCGGAGCGATCATTGGTCTGTTATTACTGCATATCATTGATAGGCTGTGATTGTATTAACAGATGAATTTTTAGTTCAATATCATATGTAAATTATCAACCTGTTATTGGTAACGATAAGCAAAAGGTGATCTTTGCTGAAAATTGGTGTCAGCATATAAAGTCCATCAACCTTAAATAGTAAAATTATGGAATCAATTGTTGGTTTTACTTTTTTTTTACCAGTAAAAATGCTTCATTTGTAAAGAGGATAAAGATGCGATGATAAGAAAAGATCTATTGATAGAAATAGCTGAAGAGCTTGAAGATTACTGCTCGAATGAGTCAGCTAACGGAACGCTCACTGATTTTTTGAATTACATGTATCTGAAAAACTCTATTGCGCTAACTCAATCACGTAAAGTGGGAGGTGATCATGCTATTGTTGAAGGGCGTGATGTGCCGGCAGAAGATTTGGGGAAACTACTGCTGATGATGAACCGGTATGCCAAACATTATATCAAAATAGCCTTTGAGGGGAGCTTGCTCCAGACTCCGGAAGACTTTACATACCTGATGGTTCTGTTTTCTTATGATAAACTGTTGCAGACAGATCTTATACGTAAAAATGCCATGGAGAAGGCCTCGGGTAATGAAGTCATCAAGCGCCTAATGCGGCTAGGACTTATCGAAAGTGCCGCTAAAGTCAATGACAAACGTGCTAAACCAATTTCAATTTCTAATGCAGGAAGAGCTGAGCTATTTAAAGTATTGCCAAAGATGAAAACGGTTGGTAATATTTTGATCGGAAATCTGTCAGCTGAAGAGCGTGATTTACTTATTATACTTCTTTCCAAGCTCGATCACCATCATCATGCGCTGATGGATAAAAAGGATGTATCCGAACTGGACCAATATCTTCATCGAGATTCTGATTAAACTAGTCTGCTCAGAGGGTCAGTAATTTTGTCAATAATATCGGGGGGCAATCCTACTCTAATAAACTTCTTTCCATTTCTTTTTTATGGCTTTTATATGCCATGAATGCTATTGGTATCGCGTTGATCATTTCAGCGGGTGTATGGAATCATAATGTGCGGCATCATTCTTTTTTTTTTATAAATTGTAGTATTTAATACTAAAATAGTATTTAAATAAACTATATTTGTTTGTCGATTATTACAAATTAATATATGATTAGGAAGAAATACTATTTAACCACATTATTTACCACTTGCGCGATGGCAAGTTTTGCACAGCAAACTGTGCTTTCCGGTACCGTTAAAGATGCAAAAACTGGAGAAACACTGATTGCCGCTGTTGTGGCCGATTCAGAAACGCAACAGGCGACCGCAACAAATAGTTATGGTTTTTATTCTCTTTCCTTACTAAAGGGTGAACGGAACGTTATTTTTAGTTATGTCGGTTATCAAACACAAACCATAAAAATCCCTTTAAACGCTCCGATGAAATATGATATTGAGCTGATGCCCAATGAAAATGCCCTTGAAGAGGTGGTTGTTTCCGGTACAAAGCGGAATCAAAATGTGAGCAACCCTCAAATGGGTGCATTTAAGTTCAGTATGGAAGAAATAAAGAATGTTCCCGTACTATTTGGAGAAAGAGATCTGCTCAAAACCATCCAATTGCTTCCAGGTGTTCAGAGCGGAGGTGAAGGAAGTGCTAATTTTTTTGTTCGGGGTGGCGGTGGCGATCAGAATCTGATCTTGCTGGATGAGGCAATAGTTTACAACGCTTCCCATCTGTTAGGTTTTTTTTCCACCTTTAATGCTGATGCTGTTAAGGATGTGCAATTGTATAAAGGGGGGATTCCGAGTCAATATGGTGGCAGAATATCTTCAGTTTTGGACATCACGATGGTCGATGGTAACCAAAAAGAATTCGCGGCGGAAGGTGGGGTAGGTCTGATTGCCTCCCGACTCAAAGTTTCTGCACCATTAGGTCATGACCGCGGCTCTTATATGATCAGTGGTAGACGGACATATGCAGATATGTTTCTTAAACTTTCTAAAGAACAGGATGTTAAACAGAGTAAATTGTATTTTTATGATCTTAACGCCAAGTTGAATTATAAAATAAATGAGCGAAATAAAATTTTTTTCTCGGGTTATTTTGGAAAAGACGATCTGGGATTTGCAGATCGGTTTGGATTTAATTGGGGAAATGCAACTGCAACTGTTCGCTGGAACCATATTGTGAATGAAAAACTGTTTAGCAACACCTCTTTGATCTACAGTGAATTTAATTATAATGTTGGGGTGACCGGCAATAGTGGGGATTTTGATATTGCTTCCAAAATAGGCAATTGGAATCTGAAGCAAGATTTTTCGTATTATGCATCCAATAAGTCAACATTTCGATTTGGACTGAATGCGTTACGTCAAACCATACGACCGGCCAGTCTGAATGCCGGGGAAGATGCAAATGTTAATTCGATCACTATTGAAAAACGAAATGGCTTGGATATCAGCGGGTATTTGTCCCATGAATGGAAGCCTACTGATCGTTTATCAATGCTTTATGGGGTGCGCATTGTAGACTTTATGGTTATGGGGCCAGGTACATATTATCGCTTTGATCAGGCTGCTGACGTTGTTGGACAGGAGGAATATAGGAGCGGTGAAATTGTCAAACATTATATCAATCTTGAGCCTCGACTGTCAGCAAGCTATCTTTTAAATTCCAATAACAGCATTAAGGTTTCCTACAACAGGCTGGCGCAAAATCTCCATCAGCTGACCAACTCAACTGCTGCACTTCCAACTGATCAGTATGTGCTGAGTAGCCTAAATATCAAGCCTCAATTGGCAGATCAGGTTGCGGTGGGGTATTTCAGGAATTTCAAAGATAATTTATATGAATTTTCAGTAGAATCCTATTACAAAGCCATGAGCAATCAGATCGATTTTCGCACAGGAGCAGACTTGCAGGCTAATAATCTTCTGGAAGGAGAGCTATTATACGGCAAAGGCAGGGCTTATGGTCTTGAATTTTTCCTTCGTAAAAATTCTGGCAAACTCAATGGTTGGATCAGTTATACGCTTTCAAAGAGTGAACGAAAATTTGATGAGATCAATAAGGGAAACTGGTTCAATGCACGGCAGGACCGAACCCACGACTTATCTGTGGTTGCTATGTATAGATTATCGGATATCTGGTCGTTAGGTGCCAATTTTATCTTTAATACGGGTAATGCTGTTACCTATCCTGCTGGGAAGTATGAAATCAACAATACGACACTTTTTTACTACACAGATCGAAATACACATCGATTCCCTCATTATCATCGCTTAGATTTATCGGCGACCTACGAACCCCGACAGGAAAATAAACGCTTTAAGTCGAGCTGGACATTTGGGTTATATAATGCTTATAATAGAAGAAATGCCTATATCGTGGATTTTAGAGAAAACGAAAATAATCCCAATATTGCTGAAGCGTATAAAATCGCCTTATTCGGAATTATTCCTTCTGTAACCTGGAACTTTAAATTTTAAAACAATGAAGACAACCTATTATTTACTATTGTCCTTAACGACTTTTTTATACTCATCATGTGAAGAGGTAATTGACCTTAATCTGGATAGTGCTGGTCCAAGAACCGTGATTGAAGCTAATTTAAACGATTTAAGTTCTGATCAAACGATAAGAGTTTCCAAGACCATCGCGTTTGGTGTAAATGGGAGAAATACACCCATAGAAGATGCTGCAGTCGTTGTCCGTTCATCGGCAAAGGAAGAGATTCTATTTACCTATGATCGGGATGGGTATTATCGTGCAAAGAACTTTGTGGTCAAACCTGGAATTACTTATTTTCTTGATGTAAAATCGGAGGGGGTTAACTATGTTAGCCAGTCACAGATGCCCGAATACGTAGCTATTGATTCTTTAGGAATTACAAAGGAAAAAGTATTCAATGAGGAACGCTTTTATCCAACATTTACTTTTAACGATCCAGTAGGAATAAAAAATCATTACCTATATGAAATAGCGATCAAGGGTTCGCCGATTCGCTTTGCCTCTACGTATAATGATAAGTTCAACGATGGTAAGTATGTGACACACGAGATCTCAGACCGCACAATTGATCTTGAACTGAATGATGAAGTGAAGGTCATCCGCTATTGTATTGATGCCAATGTTTATCAATACTGGAGTGATTTTCAGTCTGCCAATCCTGGTGGTGCTGCGCCAGGAAACCCTACTTCAAATATATCTAATAATGCACTGGGGTACTTCTCTGTTGCTTCTGCTAAGGAACACGAGTTTATAACGAGTGTGTACATGGAAAAATATAAATGATGGCAACTCAAGAATAGCTCGTCTAGAAGTCAATGCTCTAACTGATCAAAGTATGAAAAAACTGTTTGATGAACTCGCATATGAAGTGAGTAAAAAAACGACTATTAAATACAGTACCAGCTTTTCATTAGGTATTTTAGCATTAAAACCCTGTATCCGGGATAGTATTTATGCTATTTATGGTTTTGTGCGCCTGGCTGATGAAATTGTTGACAGCTTTTATGCTTATGATAGGCGAGTACTTTTGGAAAGACTGCAGCTAGAGACAGACTTGGCATTACGGGAGAATATAGCCCTGAATCCTATACTGCAGTCTTTTCAGGAGACTGTACATAAATATGGTATTGACCACCAGCTTATTGATCAATTTATGAACAGTATGCATATGGATCTTAAAAAGATAGCGTATAATGCTGAGCTATATGAAGAATATATATACGGATCGGCAGAGGTAGTCGGACTGATGTGTTTGCAGGTATTTACAGAGGGTAATAAAAAACTGTATCTGGAACTAAAACCTTATGCGATGAAGCTCGGATCGGCATTTCAAAAGATAAATTTTCTAAGGGACTTAAAAGATGATTATCACATACTGGGGCGTACTTACTTTCCTAATATCAATATGAAGTTCTTTGACGATACAGTAAAAAAACAGATAGAAGAAGAAATTAAAGATGAGTTTCTGGAGGCATTATCGGGCATTAAGAGACTTCCGAAGTCTTCTAAATTTGGTGTGTATTTAGCCTATAAGTATTACCTCTCTCTGTTTGCAAAAATAAAAAAGAAGTCTTCGAAGCAGATTTTGACTGAGAGAATCAGGATACCGAATCTAGGAAAAATACATGTCGCGTTTAAAAGTTATGTGCGCTATAAAATGACTTACTTGTAATCTATAACCTGTTAAAAACTAAATTTTAATGTGTTTTATCTAAATTATTAATACCGATTATTGGATCCATGATCAATACTTGGTTAATAAAGCTAGACTACCAATTAGCTTTCAATCATTTTTCGCAGCGATGTTTATATTTCGGAGAATAGTATTCCAAGTATTGGTTATTTTTTATTTGGAATTAATCTAAACAATATAGTATCTTAGCGACCTCGAAAATGAAAACGCACTGGGTCAATATTACAAAAGGGGATAAGAAAAGTTTCTTTGTTTTCTATGATGCTATTTATAGGTCTCTGTTCCAGTATGGTATGGTTATCGGTAAAGATAGAGAAATCGTAAAGGAATCGATCCATATTCTATTTTATGAACTTTGGGAAAAGCATGAACGCCTACCGCAGGAAATCAAAGATCCTAAATTCTATGTCTTTGTTTGGTTGAAGAGGATTATATACCGGCAACTTAAATCGCAACAGTCTTCGCTGGAGAGTATACTAAATGAACCTTTTGAGGAATCTGTGGAAGATCAAAAAATAAAGGTCGAAGAAATCATCGAGAAAGAGCAGTTGCTGCATGCTGCGCTGGCTAAGCTCACCAAAAAACAGCGACACTACATAGATCTGAAATTTTTTCAGAACAAGTCCTATGAAGAGATTGCAACCGAAGAAAATGCGGCCGTTCGGACCGTATATAATGTTATTTACGAAGCCATAAAGAGCCTGAAAGGTAATTTAACGCCTATTTTGATTTTTATTTTAAATTATTATAAATAAAATAGGTAAAATTAGAAGGTTTCATGCACTACTCTTAAAATGCATGAAAAACAATGGTTAACCCTACTATAGAAAAACTCATCTGTGATCCTTCTTTTATTGACTATTGTCTGGATCATGAATCAGAAAATTTCGTTTACTGGCAAAAATGGATTGCAGAAAATCCGCAATATGAACATTTGATCGTAGAAAGTAAAACATTGATTTTACAGCTCCAGGCTATGCCGTCTGAGGAAGAGATTGCAACGGAAAGATTGCGTCTGTCTCAAGCGATTGATGAATGGCATGTGAACCGCTTATTTCAGTTTCGCAAATGGTTGCCCTATGCCGCAGCATGTCTGGTTGTTTTGGGTATTTCAATCTTTTTCTACCAGCAAAGACAGGTTCCGCCGCAATCCCCAATGGCAACAGTGGAATTTTTAGAACAAAAAGTGCCTGCAGGTAAGTATATGAACATGCAGTTGATGGATGGAACAAAAGTACGATTAGGCCCTACTTCGACATTAAATTATCCTCAGAGATTTACTCACGGCGAAAGGAAGGTTGCACTAAAAGGTGAAGCTTTCTTTGATGTTGCACATAATGCCGACCAACCATTTATTATCCAGGCTGGTGAATTTGATGTGAAAGTGCTAGGAACTTCATTTAATGTTCATGCTTTTGAAGAAGACAAATTAGCGAAGATTGCCTTATTTACAGGAAAGGTCGAAATCTCCAATGAGAGCATGCATCTGGTAATCGTGCCCGGACAGGCATTTGTTTATAATAAAGCCTTGGGAACTTATACAATAGAACCTTTTGATCGAACCAAAGAACGCGAAACAATGGAAGGAATTCTACACTTTAAGCACGCAGGTTATTCGGAAATTGGTTCACAGCTGGCGCGTAAATATGGTGTTGTTTTTCAACCTGATGCAACTATAGAGCTTGATTTTTCTGGATCGATTGCACATGAAAGCTTGGCACAGGTGCTGGAAAAATTAACTTTAACTACCTCATATCACTTCTCTCTTGAATCTAACACCTTAATTGTCCGTAAAAAATAATATGAAAAACAATAATAAGCCCAGCGCAATCTGGGTTCGTTCTTTATTTCTTGGTGTCGCACTGACCTGTCATGGATTTTCAGTGACTGCACAACAGCTTAAAGTCGAAAGTAAAAGTCAGTCGCTTAAATCTATTTTGGAGCAGATCGAAAACCAATCGGGCTATACTTTTCTATATGATGAAAAAACCGTCAATCTGAATCGTAAGGTTTCTTTACAGATGAGTGGTTCTCTGACTCAGATTTTACAAAGTCTGGAGCAGCAGACCTACCTACAGATGAAGCTGTCGGGACGAAATATTTTAATTAATAACGGTTCTGTAGGTCTTTTAACGGGTAAAGTTACTGATGAGGAAGGACTACCGTTATCATTGGTCTCGGTATTCTTTAGAGAACTAAACCAATATTTTTTAACCGAGCAAGATGGTTCGTTCAGATTCCAGTTTCCGGCACACCGTCTTAAATCTGCCGAAGTCCGTTTTTCGATGATCGGGAGGCAGGGGACAACCTTAAACCTATCGCTGGACAAACAGCAGACAGTTGCATCGACTGTTACCTTACCGTTATTAAGTGTGGGACTTGAGGAAATTTCAGTAACTCCGCGTACGAATCAGAATTTAGAAAGTAATACTTCGCTGTATATAAACCGCGAAGTGATTGAGCAGTCAGGAGCGCTCAGTCTTAATGATCTGTTGAGTTTAGTCCCTGGACAGAAGATTGCCGCGCCTTCTTTACAACAGGTGCAACAAGCTAATCTGCGCAGTGCTTCGATGGGGACAAATTCTTTGGGGACAAAAGATCCTTTTTCATTAAATAATTCGTTTGGTATTGCTTTGATTATGGATGGTATAGCACTTTCTAATAATGCAAATATGCAGACGCTTAATCCAGGGATTAGCGGAATGGGTAATTCTTATGTGGGCGGTGGTATATCGGGATTGATGGGGAGTGCTGATCGTGGCGACCGATATACCGGCGATTACACGTTTGGAGGAACAGATTTACGTCAGATTGCGACGGACAACATTGAGAGTGTGGAAGTGGTGGCTGGTATTTCCTCCGCAAAATATGGGGATATGACCAATGGTGCTGTTATTATCAATCGGGTAGCGGGTGGAACTCCTTTCAACTTTAATATGCAACTTCGTGATAATGCTACGGTATACGGATTGACAAAAGGTTTTAAAACCAAAAAACTGGGCGCATTTACTATTGGGGGTAATTTTACACGTTCGTATAATGATAACCGCGATAAATTAAAATCGTATGACCGTGTGGGGAGTAATCTGATGTGGAGTACTGCCGCTGGAAAGGACCGTGCTTTTACCAATACCTTCACAGCGGATTATGGTCGTCATCTGGATAATGTTCGCCGTGATCCGGATGATCCTACGGCAACCATACTGCGCTATAAAGCTTATAACTTTTCTATAGGTAATCGTCTCAATTATAGAATTGACAATAGTTTCTTGACTAATATTGGTTTTAATGTACGCTATAGTGAGACCTATCAGAATACCTACAAAGAGCAGTATATGAATAATACCTACATCATATATACCGATGCAACTGATGTAGGAATCACCAATGGACAATATGCTTCTGGTATCTACACGGCAGTGACCAATCTGGAGGGAAAGCCTGTGGATTTTACAGCCAGATTGGATTTGAATGGTAGTTTCCATACGGGCGATATCTTGCACCAGTTTAATTTTGGATCCTCTTATAATTATTCTAAAAACAAGGGGCGGGGGCAGATCGTCGATCCGACACGTCCGCGAAATAATACCTCGGTTGCAAATGGAGACAATCGCTCGGAACGATATTATGATTTTTCACGGCTACATGCTCAAAATCAAATCGGTCTATATGCTGAAGATGTTTTTAGAACCACTATAGCGGACCGTAATCTGAATGTGCGTGTGGGTACACGATTGGATCTCTTTGAAGGTTATGTGACCTTTTCACCGCGTACAAATATTAATTATGAGCTTACACCCGATTTGCGTATTGGTTTAGCTTATGGTTGGGGAAGTAAAGCACCGGGATTGGCGCAGTTATATCCAGGTCCCGTTTTCTATGAAATCCCCTTATACCAAAAGACTGCGGTAAAAGATAATGGTGCCGTAGATGAGGCGAATAGTGTGTACTTGCTCTATGTTGATAAATTTACACCAGACAATAGCAAGCTGAAACCTGCACTTTCTGAACAGTTGGAGTTCTCGGTAGCCTATGAGCACCGCGGATTTAGAGCTGGGGTGAATGTGTATAGTAAACGCAATTATCGGGATGTATACTCCGAAATGTCTTATACACCGATCATTTTGCCAACCTATGTAGACAATCCTGATCCAGAGGCTGAGGTACCTTATGTCACTTCAGGAAGTAAACTTCATCGTTTGTCCCGTTATACTTTTGTGAATGGTGGAACCACAAAAAATCAAGGTGTTGAACTCATGTTATCCACACCAAAATGGACGGCGATTGAGACTTCGCTTAATCTGCGTGGCGGGATCACAAAATCAATTTATAGACCGATTCAAAATCTTAGAAATTTCACCAATAATACCAACAACCCAGATTATGCTGTGACAGGTCTATATCCTGTATTTGAGCGTTCTACTTGGACAAGTAATGCCGCAATTACTTCGAGTACGCATATTCCAAAGGCTAAGCTCTTATTAAATTTTACGACCGAATTTAATATTTTGAATAGAACCAATACACAAGCGACTGACGGTATCCCGCTGGGTTATTTTACAGAAGATGGTGTCTACCATGAGATTAATGAATTTGATGAAAAAAATATTGACTATAAGCATCTACTGATCCCTATTGAGGAAGTGAGAAACCAAAATCAGCCGGGGGTATATACTAATTTTCACCTCAATTTATCTAAAGAAATAAGTAAACGCTTGATCTTGACATTTCATGTTTACAATGTTTTCAATTATCGTCCGCAGTATAAACGATCGGATAATACGATGGTTATTCCGAATGGTAAACCGAGTTACGGTGCACAATTACGACTTAAACTTTAAGTATATGAAATTACAAAAATATTTAGTGCTGCTGTTTATCTGTACGGGTTCATTCAGCAGCTGTCAAAAGGAGCTGACGCCAAATAATGGGCCGGTGGATATCACGGCAGATGTTACTTATGCAAGTCAGGAATATCAAGAAAAATTACCTGTAGACACCATCACGGTGAATATCTATTCGTTAAAGGGAAAATTGATCTATAGTGCTAAGACTGGGCAGGATGGACATATTTCCTTTCCGGATCTTGCGCCAAATACGTATAGAATCCAAGCTGTGACCAGTTTTAAGGTCGATCTATTCAATCAATTGTTGAACCGGGAAGAAGACTTTGACGTAACTTTTAGTTCCGAAATAAAGGAAATAATGGTCGGTAGAGAAGTTGAAAATCATTGGGATCTGTCGTTGGTAAGCGGCAATTCTAATCCAAATGGATTGGTGATCAAACAGATCTATTATGCGGGTTCGCATGCGACCTTGGGTGCGAGTTTTAGAGATCAATTTATTGAGATCTTTAACAATTCAAATCAGGTTCAATATGCCGATAGTTTATGTATTGCCGAAGCCTATGGAGCAAATAGTAACAATGCGCTGTACGCTTACCAAGCGAATAGTAAACAATACGATTGGAGTAAATCCTATGAAATGCCTCCAGACATGAAGGCAAATGCCGATTACGTTTATGCGCAAACGATCCTGCGATTACCTGGTAAAGGTCGGGATTATCCGATTGCACCTGGTGAAAGTATGGTGATCGCGGCTACAGCGACCAATCATAAGGCTCCTTATGAAGGAGCTGATGGCAAAGTGATTGCTGTTCAGGATCCGAGTTTAACGGTAGATCTGAGCAACGCTGACTTTGAAGCTTATTATGCTCCTTATATCGGAACGTCAAGACCATTGGCATCGGATGTTGATAATCCGAATGTTCCGAATGTTGAGGTGCTGCGCCGGGGTAGTGGGTTAGATCTGATTATGAATCAGGCAGCGCAACAGAGCTGGTTTATCTTTCGTGAAGATGAGGTATGGAATGAAAAGAAGTGGAAGGGCTATGGATTGCCTTTTGCTGATGGACGTGTCAATACCTCGGGGACTTATATTCAGGTACCGATTGATCTTATACTGGATGCTGTTGAGCTTCAGTCTTCTACTTCAACACAATATCCAAAAAAGTTTTCTGCTCAAAATGATGCGGGATGGACGGCTGTTGACGGTGGTGCGCGATCTTCGTATGCTGTGATTCGGAAAACAAAAGAGCTGGTTAATGGCAGGCGGGTGCTGCAGGATTCAAATAATTCTAAGGATGATTTTGTGTCCATTAAAGCTAACCCGAAGGGATTTGCGGACTAGTTTAGGGGCTTGATTACAAATAATACGATTCAATGAAGAAATTATATATAGTGGGACTGTTATTTTGTGTCTGGGGGACTTATCTTCCTGTATATGCGCAATATGCTGTCGAGCAGGATACCATAGCACGTCGTATACGTGCGTATACCGTGGATAACCCCATGTGGTTGGAGAAGTCTGTGGAACCTCGATACAGCCTTATTCAAATGGGGTATAGTCAGGTAAGTGGTGAATATCGCACCGCTCAGGATGCGCAGAAAATAAAAAATATCAATTTTAATTCGGAGGGTGCGGTAACGATCAAAGATATTCGCCTTTGGGGAAGATTTGCTTATAACCGTAGTACGGAAGATAGCACGAGATTTGCGCATCAAACGCGGGAAAATCCAGCATCGCCCTGGTATTTTGGTTCATATGGATATAATCATTATGAGAGAACCAATTACTTCATTCAGACAAGGGGGCAGAAGTATTTTGCAGATCGTAAATACTCGGTCTTTGGTGGGCTGGATTACCATGTAGGCAATCATTTTAGTAACAACGACCCTAGGAGCACAATCGATGCGATTCAGGTCAATGGAAGTCTTGGAGCCAGTGCCCGTATTAGCTCAGGATGGGATCTCGGGTTAGAGGGAAAATATGGTTATGGTCAAGAACGGGTAGAAATAGCTTACCGTAATGAGCAATATGCGCTAAGTGCTGTTGAATCGCCGTATATGAACTACATCGTGAGAGGCTACGGCTGGAAAGTGAGCGACTGGCTTAGTGAGCGCAATATGTTTTACCAGAATGATATGAAGCGTTATGGTGCGACGGGTTATTTATCTTGGGTCGGTGATCTGGGTAAATTTTACGGAAATATTGGATACCTACAGGAGGTGCAGCACTATCGACAGACACTTAGAAATGATTCGCGGATCAATGAATTGAGTAAGTTTAATCTGGATCAGTTGAGTTATCAGCTCATGTGGAATTTAAAACGGGGTAACAAAACCTATCTGGCTTCTTTTAATAGCTTGAACCATAGTGGTAAAGACTGGGTCACTGAAAGTGGTAATGCACAGAATTATGTGTACAGAAAGGAGCGTCAAACCTTAGATCTTTCGTATTTGATTAAAAAGAATAAGTGGCAGCAATTTTATGAGGCAAATATCGGTTATACCCATGAGGTACGCCATGACGGCGGTACGGAAACTCGATTGGATTATGATCGGATGGACTATGCCTTGTCTACATTGTTGACTTATGCTATAACTCGAAATCAAGAGGTGGAGTTTGGGGTGACTGCTTTTGCCGAAACAAACATGGGTACTTCGTGGACGCTTCCTTTGATTAACGAGAATGTTTTTCACCAGTATGTGTTTTACCATGATATTCGCTATCATGAGGCAGATGTATGGGGAGGTAAGCTACGTTTAGGGTTTACGCAGCGTCTTAAAAAAGGTAATTTCATTAAGTTGGTCGGTACGTATACGTATCGAAAAGCAGATTTAGGGAGTGCGCTGGATCGCGTGAATTTGGCTCCTTTGGGTCGCACTCGTGAGGTAGGAAGTGTACGTTTAAGTTATGGTTTTTAAGTAGGGGCTCGTTGATTTTGATGAAGAGAAATAAGTTTTTGATAGCATTAACAGTTTGTTTACCGATGCTGATCAGTGCTTTTGTGGATCAGGTGGATACCGTTTTACCTCTGGCTGATCTTCGTCGCCGTTATAGCAGTGGTGATGTTGGGCAGTGGCCTGAACCGCATTTGGATGCTTCTGTTCAGCAGGGATTTGTTGATATCGGTATTTTGCCAGCTGTTGCATATCCGGCGTCAAATCCTTTTAGTAAAGAAAAGGCCTCACTTGGGAAACTCCTGTTCTTTGATGCGCGATTATCGGCATCGAAGCAACTTTCGTGTGCGAGTTGCCACGATGCGCAGCTCGGTTTTGGCGACGGTAAGAGTTTGGCGCATGGTCATGGTAGAAAAGAGGGGAAACGCAATGCCATGACGCTCTATAATGTCGGTTATTACAAGAGCTTTATGTGGGATGGAAGAGCTAAAACTTTGGAAGACCAGGTTTTGTTGCCGGTTCAGGATCATGTGGAGATGAATACGTCTTTGGATACGATGGTGGCACATGTTCGCATAATCAAGGGGTATGGTCCTTATTTTAAAAGTGCTTTTGGAGATGATCAGGTGAATTTATTGCGCATCCAACAGGCAATAGCAACTTACGAGCGTAGTATCGTGAGTTATCCTACTAAGTTTGACCGTTTTGTTTCGGGTCAATCCGATGCACTTAATGATCAGGAGTTAGAAGGACTTCATCTTTTTAGAACCAAAGCACGTTGTATCAATTGCCATAATACGCCATTATTTTCGGATAATCTGTTTCATAACGATGGGCAGACTTTATATGGAACGAAGCAGGAGGACTTTGGACATTATCATATAACAGGCGACCAGAAAGATATTGGGGCATTTCGGACACCTTCATTGCGTAATGTGGGTTTGAGCGGACCTTGGATGCATCACGGAAACTTTCCCACGCTTAGGGATGTGGTAGAACTATATAATCTGGGTAATCCGGCTCCTATACAGCGTAGGGTGCAGGTGGATGAAAAGACAAGACCAATCCATTCACCGTTATTAAAGAAACTTGATCTTTCTAAAGCAGAGGTAGATGCGGTACTCGCATTCTTGCAGGCTTTGAGTAACCCGACACAACGTCGGATAGCGATGCCTGATTTTCCGGAATAGGAAGGGCATTTTGCTTATTTTGCATAAATACCGTATGTGGCTATACCTAAATAAGATAAGTACTTGTCCATGTTGAAATTTAAATGTGAGCTCATAGATAAACTCCCGAGGGATGCAGTACCTCGGGAGTTTTATTTTGATATACCTATGGGGTTAAGGGTATAATGGTACTGTAGATCATCTTTCCTTCGTGATCGATGCACTGCGCCTGTAATTGTTGTTGATTTAGAGCGAAGTACATGAACCCATAAGTTGAAGCTTCAAAGCGACTATAACTTAAACCTTTTTTGACAGGCGTTACTTCAGATCCGCTTCCGGAGATGAACTGATGGAAACAATTGTCCTTTACTTTTAAGTGTTGCATGGAATGTTCATGTCCAGACAAATACAACGGAATACGATGTTTTTCTAACAGGGGTTTCAAGACCTTTCTCACGGCTAATGTGTCATAATTTTCTGTGCGGGGGCCTGCTGTATAGAGCGGATGATGACCAACGACGATCTTCCATTTTGCTTTAGAAGATTGAAGTAGATGGTCTAACCACTGCAGTTGTTTTTCTGGTTGCTGCCCCGCGACATGTGGCCCATATTCGCTATTCTGATAGAATTCTGGTATTAAGGGATTCGTATCTATAAAAGCGATCAGGACTTCATCGTTATCCTTGATTTTAAATGTTTTGCTGTAATAACGTGCTGGCATCTTCCATCGACGGCTGATGTTGCTGTAGCGTACTTGGGCATCGGGATCGGATTTATAATCATGGTTGCCCAATATGGGATACCAGTCCCACTGTAAGGCGAAATCGGTGTAAATATTTTCAAATGAATAATGCCATAAGGGGTCGTGTTCGCTGACAACTCCTGATGGGTAAAAATTATCACCTGTTGAGATAATAAAATCATTTGGATGCTCGGTCGCCCATTTCCCCATCTGCTGTGCCACCTGGACTTGATGATCGGCACCATTACGCCCCCAGTCACCGATCGCTAAAAAATGCAGCTCGTACTCGTCCTTTAGTGAAGATCGGCTGTTGATATCTTCACTTTCTATTCTTCGATTTGCGCCAGTGGCTAAAGTTGCTAAAGGTCCGGCAGAAAGCCCCGTAACCACAGCTGTTCCTAATGTACTTTTTACAAATTCTCTTCTTTTCATACTCAACTGTGCTTAATATCCGCTATTCTGTTTCCATTTTGTGTTGACTTCCATGATCGGTCTGGGGATCGGAAATATCCGGCGAAAGCGTTCGGATAATCCTGCGCTGTATAAGGATTTGAATCCCCAGTCTTCTTCAAATTTTCCGTAACGGATCAGGTCATTTCTTCGCCATGATTCATCTGAAAATTCTCGTGCGCGTTCGTCCAATATCGCTGCTAACGTTGGTTGGGCTGTTAAAGCAGGTGCGTTGACATAAGCACGTATCTGATTCATCAGCGACATCGGTGTTTCGCCATTTGTAGGTGCCGCTCCTCGGAGGATGGCTTCGGCTTTCATTAACAAAATGTCGGCATAACGGAAGATGGGTACATCATTGCTTTGGTTTCTATTGTTTGCCGCTGTCACGTTTACATCCATGTAAAATTTGACCGATCGGTAACCCATTGATCGGCCTTTTTGATCATTTCCTGCATTGAGGGTCGGACCTCCATCGGGACGAAGTTTGATTTCTTTTGTTGTTTCCATATGCCAGTCAAACGTTACGTTTGCATCACTGCCTGTGTAGTCCTGGTCGATGCCTTTTTTAGAGGTTTTGATTAATAGCGGACGATTTAAATCTGGCGCATAGTCCGACCAATAGTACTGTAGTCCACCCATGTAAGCCGCATTTCTGTCGTCACCTTGGAGGTTGAATTTGGCTAAGAAAGTAGGTAATACCCGAAATGTACCGCCCACACTTTGTGGCAATTTGGCAAATTGATTTTGTCCGCTGCGGTGTATCCAAAAACGTGCATATGTCATGCCTTGCTGTTTTTCGCGGTCGAAAGGCATGGCAAAGATGAAATCTTTGACCTGAGGACCATTGTCGGGGCGGAATTTTTCCATGAACTTGTGGCTGCTCAGGTTAAATTGACCTGAAGTAATAATATCATCACACATTGCAACAACTTGTGCTAGTTTTTCATTGGGCATATTGGGGGTGTAGGAAGCTACATCGGTAGCGGTATAAACCGACCAATTGAGGTATAGTTTAGCGAGTAGCGCATCGGCCATATAACGTGTTGCTTTGCCATATGTGGCGGGAGAAACTTCTTTGGGTAAACGATCTCTGACGGCTAGTAATTCACTGGAGATGAAGTTGGCGATTTCGGCTCTTGAGGAGCGATCCGGAATCTGGTCAATCTTTCCTGTGATCAGTGGTGCTCCTCCAAAATTATCCATTAGGATAAAGTAAAAATAAGCTCTCATGGCGCGCATAGGCGCAGCCTTATCGCTTTCATTGTCTCCAAAAATAGCCAATACATTATTGGATAGATTGATGCCTGACATGGCGGCATTCCAAACATCTGGAAGAATGGCGTTGTCGGGAGTCCAGTTGTGAACATGAAGTTCGCGAAATCTACCGCCGTCATAGTAATCTGTGCCTAATGCAAGACTGACTGCTTCGTCTGATGATAAAGTTTGTGTCATCCAATGGTTGTAGCCCAGTGCACTTCGGTATGCGGCATAAACGTCAGCTGAAATGGCCTCAGCCGCTTTATCCGTGGTTGGAAATTCAGTGTACTGTGATTTGATATCCACATCAAGATCGGTGCAAGCAACTAAGGTTGCCGCAAATGTAGTTAAGGTAAATAGGCGGATATATTGTTTTGATTTCATGATTTGTTTTGCTGATTATAGGTTGAAGTTTAGACCGAATAAAATGGTACGGGTACGTGGATAAGTCTGCCTGTTGTCAACACCAGGTGTAAGTCCACCAAGATCTACCTCGGGGTCTACTCCCTTGTAATTCGTGAGCACAAAGACATTGTTCATCGAAGCGTATAGCTTTACATTTTTCAACTGACCACCGATATTGCGGATGATGTAAGAAAGGCCCAAATTGGCTAAACGCAGATAATTCCCACTTTCCAAGTAACGGTCTGATAAATAATGTGCGTTGATATCTGTTGCTTTCTCCGTGTCGATTACACTGGCCAATAGATTTTTCTGTCCGGCATTGCCTACGACATTGGAGTGTCGGGCGCGGGTCGCATTCATGACCTTATGTCCAAATACACCCTGGAACATACCGGTTAAAGCGAAGTTTTTGTAGGTTACGGTATTGTTCCAGCCTAAAGTCAGTTTTGGCTGTGCGCTTCCCGTTACGGTGCGGTCTTTATTGGTAGGGGTAATGGTGGTTTCACCTGTACGTTCCTTCGTTTGCGCATCGCGTACATAAAAAGTCGAGATACCCGCATCGTTATAACCTGCCCATTCCCAGGTATAAAACTGACCAATAGGTGCACCTTCTTGTAGGCGTTGCTGAAAAGCATTACTTTGACCGGCGCCACCCAAGTCTGCTAAATCCACGTAGTCTGTCGAAAATTCCTGATTCGTAATACGGGTGACCACATTTTTATTGTGCGAGGCCACAATCCCTGTATTCCAGCTGAAATGTGTCGTTTTTACGGGGACAGCATTTAGGGTCAGTTCAATTCCTTTGTTGTTGATCTCACCGACATTAGCTGTTAGTGAGCGGTACAGATATTTGGTTGTGGACACGGCATAATCGTAGATAAGATCGGTGGTATTTTTATCGTAATATTCCAAGGTTCCGCTTAATCTATTTTTCAGGAATGCGAAGTCGATACCCAGGTTAAGCATCCCAGTGCGTTCCCAGCGTAGATTGGGATTTGAATTACGAAGTGCAGCCAGAGTACGGAGATCGTTTCCGAAAGCATCGGTGTAGAAACTCGAGGTGGCACCATAGACCTGTCTAGCGGTAAACACATCGAAACCTAATGAATTGCCACTGACGCCATATCCGGCACGCAGTTTTAGATCATCAAAGAAATTCATATCGTGAATAAATGGTTCTTCCGATAGTCTCCATGCTCCTGAAATAGAAGGGAAGGTGGCCCATCGGTTGTTCGCACCAAATGCCGAAGATCCATCACGCCTTACTGTCGCCTGAAAAAGGTATTTATTGTTGTAAGCATAATTTACACGTCCGTAAACAGAGATCATGCGCAATGTTGAAAGGTAATAATTGCCAAATCCCAAAATATCGACAACATTGGCCATGCCGGGATTATAATAACTTAAACCATCATCGTAATAGTCTGAAGTTGTCAGTTGAAATCCATCGTCATTGTTGTTTTCTTCCCACGAATAACCGGCAAGTGCTGAAAACTTATGGACATTTCCAAATGTTCGATCGAAGCTTAGATTCATTTCCATGATCTTTCTTTCGTCTTCTACTGCTGCGCGGATCGATTTTCCATTTTGATTACGTGCTGCCATGGATAAACTCGAGTAGTACTGTGCGTTGTTATACTGGCGGTTTTGCAGGGACAGGTCTATGTTGTAGGTTAGGCTCGGTAATATTTTATATCCAAGTTTGGCATGTCCCTGTATCATTTTGGTTTTGGTATAATTGGTATTCTCCTCTATTAATGATAGCGGATTTACATATTGCGAACGGTCTGTTTTTTCAAACCAAGCGCCAGATTCTGTCCGGACAGGGGATACTGGCAAGTAGTAATACATCGCGTCGTATACACTTAAACCATCGCCAAGGGCAAGGACATCATTTTGTTTGGTAATACTGGTATTGATATTGAAAGAAGCCGTAAGCCGCTTATCCAGCGCGCTTGTTTGTACAAATCCGCGTGCGATCTGACGGCCCAGGTCTGTTCCTTTGATAATACCGTTGTTTTTAAACGTATTGAGACTGGCACTGTATTGTGTTGTTTCGGTTCCACCGATCAAAGAGACATTGTGATTATTGGAAATACCCGTTCGCTCTACCTCTCGTTGCCAATCGGTATCTGCTCCTAGGTCATCGGTCGGTTCCATCGCGAATTTGTTAGCCGCAATATAATTTCGGTACTGTTCACCGTTCATCATTTCATAGCGTTTTGCGATCTTGTCTATCGCTAAATAACCGTTGTAGCTAATGCTTGCCTGTCCTGCTTTACCGCGTTTGGTTGTAACGATAATGACCCCGTTTGCGGCTTTTGAACCGTATATCGCTGTTGCTGATGCATCGCGTAACACATCGATCGATTGGATATCGTCTGGTGCTACTAGTGCGAGTGATGCTCCGGGTACGCCATCGATCACATAGTAGGGTTCCATCGCTTCACCACTTCTCAAGGTAGAAGCACCTCTTAGACTGACGGATGGGGTTGCATTGGGATTACTGTTGTTAGTTGATATGGTCAGGCCCGGGACCTTTCCCTGAAGCATCTGAGCAGGGGAGGTCATAACACCGACATTCATGTCTTCAGCTTTGACTGTTGTGATGGAACTGGTGAGGTCTTTTCGAGCGATACGTCCATATCCGATAACGACTTCATCGAGTGTTGTGGACATGGGAATAAGTTTGACGCTTAAGGCTAATGGCCTTCCGGGTTGCACACTGTAGCCCGAGAGCGTATCTGGCTGATAACCTACCGAAGAAAATATAAACTGATAAGGACCTCCTTCTGGCAGGTTGTGAAAAGAGAAAAGTCCTTTTTCGGAAGAGCTCGTCGTGAATGTTTTCCCCGATTCCCGATTTAGGGCTTTGACGCTGACGCCAGATAAAAACTTTCCATTTTCATCTTGTGTTGCTCCTTTTACTTGATCCTGTTGCGCCTGTGCGTAGGATAGCCCCGTCGCAAATAGTGCAAAGAATAACACGCTTTTTCTGAATTGGTTCTGTTTGTTAAACATGATTTTAAATAGTGATTGATTTTATGGATTTATAGTTGATCGTTGCTGTATTCATTTTGACGATAGATGGTATAAGAACCATCCGTTTCTTGTACATAGCGCAGGTTATTAATCAGACAGATGACTGCAAGTACGTCTTGTAACTGTTCAAGTTGCGGGTTTATACTGCAAGTGTATTGGATTTTGGAAATGTCCTGTTTGCCTATTTTTATAGGCGTGTTATAAGTCGTGCTGAGGGCAGTAAAAACCTCCGACAATGGTATATTGTTTAGTTCAAGCAAGCCGTTGGGCTTGTTCTGACTCGGGGACTTGCTCGTACTTGCTTCTTTTTTTACAGTACCGCTGTGATGCGCTACGAGATGCATGTTTGCATCAAAAGACAGGGACTCACCTGCATTTTTTAGGAAAACATTTTTAAATGTAGGAATGGCCATTATAGATGCAACAACAATCTTTCCGGTGTGTAATTGCACAGCTATATATTTTGAGCTGCTGCGCGAATCAATGGTAAAGGATGTACCTAAGGCGGTCGTTTTTGTTGCACTGGCGTATACGCTAAATGGGCGGGAACCATCTTTGTATACCGAGAAATAAGCTTTTCCATTTAAATAGATCTCCCGGCTGTGATCTGTGAAGTACTGCGGGTAACGTATGGTACTCTGCGCAAATAGTTTGACCGTAGATCGGTCGGGCAGGGTATACGTTTGGATTGAGTTTTGGTTATTGGTTACTGAAACCCAGCTCGTATCTTTTTTGAGATCTGTTTTTTCCTGCCACTCAACTAAAGTTGGACTGTTGTTATCAAAAGCTGGTTTTATCCATAGCCACATGCCCAACGATACGAGTAGCAATGCTGCAGCCGCCGCGTAATAGCTAAATCGCTTGAGGTAAATGTTGTTATTCTTCTTTTCCTGTTTTTGTTTACTTTCCGTGCTAATTTCGTCATGTATATGATGCGCCATTTTAGTCGATGGGATAAACTGGTCGGCATCTCCCAGATGTGATTCCCATTCTTGATCGGGAAATATATCATCAATTATGGATGGATCTTTCCATAGTTGCTTCCGTATGTATTGCTTGTCAAGACGATTTTGCTGCTTGCCTGTTTTGTTTTTTCTGAACCTCATAATAGCATTACGTGGTTCAAGAGGATATCCCTAGCGAGTTAACAATTATTTAATTTAGGAATTAGCAGGGGGAAGAGCTTTTTGATAGGTATATGTCTTGTTGTCAGTGCGATGTGTTGTAAGGAGGCGAATTTATTTTTTAATCGATCGCTGGGACATTATTTTATAGCATAATCGAATAAAGATGCTGCTTGAGTTGCATCAAGGCTTTACCAATATGGTGTTCGACCGTTTTTGGAGAAATGGAGTAGAGTTGTGCGATTTCTTTATGTGTTAACCCTTGTTTCCGACTCAGTTCAAAAACCAGGCGGCGCATTTTAGGCATATTTTCGATATCCTGCTCCATGATCTTCAAGAGATCTTTACTTTCAATCGCAGTAATTAAGCTGTCCGTGAATGGGGTATTTGCCGATTCGCCTTCATATTTAAAACGGCTGGACTCTTTTCGGAGCAGATCGATCATGACTTGTCTGGCCATTCCAAAAATTTGGATATGAATTTCTAGATGCTCATTTAATTGCTTACGTTGCTTCCATAGTTTAATGAACGTGAGTTGGGTTACTTCTTCAGAAATGTATTCAGAACGCGTTTTCAGTATAATAAAGCTATAAATCTGCTGGTGATATTGTTCATAGATCTGATTAAAAACTTTATGGTTATCTTCTTTTATCGCTTTAATATGTTCCATACTTGAACAAAGTTAAAATGTCCGAGCTGATTAATGATTAAGCGAATATTATGATTATGTAAACAATCTATCCATTTAATATTGAGCTATAGGAGTAATCCGTGGTTTTGTGAAATGTCTTGTTGTATACTATAATGGAAGTGAGGATTTTTTTGCTGATCAACTGTATATTTCAAAATATGTTTATCGCTATTTGCGTATTCTTCTAATTAGATATGGAAAGCGGCTTTATCCTGATATGATATTACGGTAGGTACATGCCTATTATTGGGATGAGCGAAGTTATTATTTAGCTCTAAAACTTTTTTAAGTTCCTTATTAATGTATTATCTTTGAACTTTATGAAAAGAGTACTTTTATATTTATTATCTACGCTCATGCTTATTCAGGCATGCTGGGGTATAATGATTATAAGTGCTTTTTATATCAATCGTGATTATATAGCGCAATATCTTTGTGAAAATAGAGATGCTCCTCAATTGCAATGTCAGGGTACCTGTGTCTTGATGAAGAAAATGAAAAAAGCACGCGAGGATGAAAAGAAAAATACGGAAAATAAAATAAAGGAATCGCATGTATTTGTTGTAGCACCAGTTGCTGTGCTCGCTTTCCCTTCGTATCAAAGCAATGCTGTTGTAAAAGCAAATTTTGATATGCGAAAATCACACTATACTTTTGATCGTGTTCATCGTATTTTGCGTCCACCTAGTTGTTAATACCCTCATCGAGTCTTTCTGACTAATTATCTCGCTATCTCTGTTTGAAATAAACCGATAGCTAGGCCCTCTTATTTATTTTGCATTTCTCGTGTTTGATAGTCAATATTCATGACTGCAGCATGCTATTATTTATACCGTTTTTAATGCGCGTTAAATTATCGATACTCCTTGTCTTAGCCATTTTCATACAAGCGACTAGCTGTACCTGGATCTGTGTTGGTTTTGAGCTCAATCGCGAATATATTACAACAGCATTGTGTATAAACAGATTTACTCCTGCAGTGACCTGTAGTGGATTCTGTTATATCGATAAGCAGGTGGAAAAGGAAAGGGAACAACAGGATCCTGCTCCTAAAGCGAAGCAGATCGATCTGAGTGTTTATCTTCCGCTGACCTGTTTTTTAGTGAAGTCTGACGATGATTTTACTGATTTGCGATGCTCCGACGTGTTTTTCCGACGCTATCTCATTTTGGAGGGAACGGATAGCCTTATTTTTAAGCCACCCATTTTGTTTTTTGTTTAGTCGGTTATCTCACTTTACAATTACATTATTTATGGTTATTAAAACAGAAAATATCAATACATTCACATTAAACACTATTGATCCCGATCATATTGGTTTAGTTGTTTTCGATCTTAAAGACGACTACAGCTGTTTCCAGCATTTACATTTCACAAATCGAAGATCATTTTATACGGTCATCTATTTGATATCTGGAACTATGCAGCTCTCTATCGACGGTTATGTGAGTAAACTGGAATGTCAGCAGGTTATCTCTTTCGGTCCTGGTACAGAACTGCAGTTTCCAATTGAAAAAGAGCAAAAAGAAGGTTGGATCGTTCTATTTGAAAAACCTTTTGTCACAGCACGTTACAATGATCATATCCTGCATCATTTTAACTTTTTAAAGAAGCAGAAGGTGGAACCGCAGCATGTTCCATTTTCGGAAGGGCTGGGCTTGTCTATGATTTTAGAAACGATGCAACGAGAATATGCGTATAAGCATCCGGATGCGAAGGATATATTGCGTTCATATCTCCATATATTTTTAGGAACACTGGGTAGAAGTATCTTTCCTGAAGCTATTGTCAGTGTTAAAAACGAAAAGGAAGAGAAGGTTCTTTCTTTTGAGCGCCTTATTAGCGAGCAATATGCGAAGGAGCGTCTACCTTCTTTCTATGCTGATCGGTTATTTATTACGACCAATTATCTCAATCGCTTATGTCAGGAAAGACGCGGTAAATCTGCGGGTCAATTAATCCGTCAATATGTGTTGCTGGAAGCAGAAAACCTACTGATTCATTCCGGCAAGAATATTTCGGAGATATCTTTTGAGCTGGGATTTGAAAATGTATCTTATTTTATCACATTTTTCAAAAAGAAATTTGGCATTAGTCCGGATGGATTTAGAAAAAAGAATAGTAAGATGTCAAGATCGTAAGATCCTGTTTTAATCGCTTACAATTCCTCAATACACGCTGAAGTTGTATTGAGGAATATTTTGCGCTATCGTAATAAAGGTTGCTGCTTCCTTTATTGATACTATTGTTTACAGTTCATTTTTCCTTGATAGAGGAGCTGTAAATGACTATTTGGAATCTTCCTGTCTGAGGTATTCCAGAATTGCTATTGCTTCTTGGGTTTGCAGTCCTAATGCGGTCATTGTTCCGACGTAAGATTTACTGAGTAATTGCGCATCAGGGTCCTCCGCTAACATCTTATCGGGATTCAAGATCATGTTCATCATCCATTCTGGCGTTCTTTTTTTGGTGACGCCATAAAGTGCTGGACCTATTTTATCTTCCCTGATTTCATGACACATCGTGCACTTAACAATAAATAATTTATTGCCTTCATCGGCTAATTTTTGATCGAATGGTTTGTGCTCGAAACTTGTGATGCTCCCAATACCTTTGTTTCCTTGTTTTAGAAAGTCTGTTATCGGTGTTACAGTTGTTTTTTCTTCCGTTTCAGATTCTCCACTTGTGGTCTTGGAGTCGTTGGTGTTGTTGGTCTGACAGGCGATCATACCCAATGTGCAGCAGGATAGGAGCATAAAAAGTGTACTGATAAATTTCATAAGTTATTGTTTTTAGTGATTGCTACATTTTTTTAGTAATATTTTCATAATTTGTGTTAAAAGCTAAAGGACAAATGAGTTAAAAACCGATTGCCAGCTTCAACACGCCCTCCTGCAAGATTTTGATTTAAGGGAGATTGATAATTTCCACCAAATGATATTTTCCCCATATTGACTTCTACACCCACTATACCGGTCGTGGAATTTCCTCCAGATTGTGCGACATCATATTTGCCGAATACGACATCCTGTGGTTGCGTTTCATAGGTGATGCCGGCATTTGGCGCTATGCGTACTTTATTCTTCACATTAAATTTATAGTACGCGAGTGCATTGGCTGTAAATTTATTAGCATACCTGTAATCGTATTTGTTTTCCGTATTCAGTTTATAGGTTGTATTGACATTCAAGCCCAGATCCATGAACCTTACATCATAGGCGAGATTGAACATAAAATCTGTACTGGCAGTTCCTAGTTGGAAATTGTTTGGCGAGTCCTGTGCGGCATTACTGCGTTCACCGGCATCATACCTTCCAGTGGGGGCTTTGACTCCAGCCCCTATCCATAGGGAGTGGACGAGCATTTTATTGGATGCGGTGCCTTTTGCCTCTTCAAATATTTTGTAATAGCCCATCGCTACGACATCACCCATTCCATTTTTTTTCCCTTGTTCTCCACTGCCCTTTATGTTGCGTGTATTGAAGTTATAGGGCAAAATTGCCATGACTCGCCAACGCTGACCAATATTCCATGCTCCCCACATTTCCATGCTTTGATAAGTTTCATCGGCGGTAATTGGAGTCCGGTTGCCGGTAGGACCTAAGTGCGAAAGCAGTGATTTATGCTGATATCTTAGCCCTATAAAGCGCTTGTTGAAATCGGGGAGGATGCCGATGTAATAACTACCTACGCCACATCCACAGATGTCACAGGCTTTTGATAAGGGGATCATTAGGCTACATGCCATGACGGTTAATAAGGTGTAAATTATTGCTTTACTTTTTCGATTATCGTTCTTCATTTGTGTCTTATTTTATGATATTATTCATTAAAATGTATGGTTTAATTGGCTAAGGAACTTGCCTAATTCACAACAAATCCTGATTTTATTTCTGGTTCTGCCAGTAGTTTATTTGTGAGAAAATCACGGTCATCCAATGTTTTTAGAAAAGCGATAAGATTATCCTTCTGCTCTTCTGTCATTTTTATGCCCAGAGAGCCGTCAGCCTGTCTAAAAATAGGATCGAGGGTCGGAGAGTCGACCATGCCTGTACGATAATGTTCAATGACCCGGTTTAAGGTCAGGAAACGCCCATCGTGCATATAAGGGGCGGTATAGGAAATGTTGCGAAGGCTAGGCACTTTGAATTTATATCGGTCAGCGGCATTTAACGTGACGGAATCACGACCCGTGTCATTTACTCTATTGGGTGCAAGCCCATTATTACGGTAGCTTCTGTCGGTGAATAAAGGTTCGCTGTGGCATGAAGAACAATTTTTCTGATAAAACAGATAGCCTTTTTCTTCTTGTTCGGTAAAGGCATAACCTGGTTCTTTGCGCATCACATGATCGTATTTAGCGTTGCTGCTTACAGCCATGAGCATGTATTGCGATAGGGCTTTGAAAAAACGTGCATCTGTTATTTCATCTGTTCCAAATGCTTTTTTAAACAGTGTTGGGTAGTCGGGATGTGCTCTTAATTTTTTGAGCACGTTGGGCACTGTTTCATCCATTTCAACAGGGTTTGTGATCGCGTTTACTGCTGCAAGATCTAAATCAAATACGCCTCCGTCCCAAAAGAATTCTTTTTGCCAGGCCATGTTCATAATAGGCATGGGATTGCGTATGCCTAGCCGATCGTCAATACCATGGCTCACATCGTGACCATGATGGGTGAATGCTGCAGATTGGATGTGGCAACTGCCACAGGCGATGGTATTATTACGGGATAAGCGCGGTTCGAAAAAGAGGCGTTTACCCAGTTCAAATCCATCTTTTGTGATCGCGTTTCTAGTAAAATTATAAAGTGGCTCCGGAAAATTATTTGGTTTTACAAAGCCTGTGAAGAGTTCCGGTAGTGCATCTTCACCTTTCTTGCATGCCCATACGAGGACTACAATTCCAATTAGTACGAATATTTTTTTCATCTTTTATAATTCGTCTTCACTTTTTACAAAATTTTCAGTGTGATCATGTGTGAAAAAATGTGGGAAGTTATTGGCAATATTGACACTGTATTCGCTGAACATGACATTGGGATGCTCGACGATGCTGAATGTATGGGGGCCATTGAATATTTTCATGATATCAACAAACAGGTGGACATTGCTGCGCAAGCCTGCTCTCACCTGCGCTATGCCCGCAGTTTTAAGATCTACGGTAATTGTCTTGATATTGTTCAAGGTAGGGGCATTGTATCCTCCAAACCCACCGATATGGTATTTGAACTGTTTATTTCCAGTGGGATCTCCCTGTTGATTGTCGGAGATCAAATCGCAGTAACCTTCCATCTTAAAGAAGATATAACCGCTGTTCCATCCCCAGTACATACCTCCACCTTCGTGTCCTTCTTCTGGATTAAAGGACAATACACCAGTCCGCTTTTCGACGGGCATTGTATTTCGTAAACTGTCCACTCCAATGATAAATTCGACTTTTTCATAGTTTCCTTCGGGTACTTTTACTTTCGTAAATCGTGTGGTACGATCTGCTGCATTTACTAAAAAATAACTGTCATCCTGAGGTACTGTATAGCTGCTGCCATCTGCTTTATAGAGTTTGATATTGCTGATGAAGTATTGTAGTAATTTAATTCTAAAGGATTCTCCCTTTGCATTTTTATAAACCCGGGGTTCGAAGCCTAAAGTTTCTTCACCTACAATGTTGTCAAATTCGATGGAAAACTGCCCGGTCTTTTCGGCATCGGGAGCTGGTGCATCTTTTTTACTGCAGGCAGTTATAAGGGCGATGATGAGTAACATCATCGCTGTAAGTACGATTTTATTGTTTATGTTATTTTTTTCTGTTTTCATTTTTATTCGGATTAGAAAAATTGGTTTCATTTAAAAATATCTCATCTGTAAGTGCCTCCAAGAAGGATTTTATATCGTTCATTTCCCCATCGCTCATTGCTATGCCAGGATTTTCATTTTGATCGTAAAGAAGTCGGTCTGTGACCGGGCTATGCTTAATACCGGATCTGTAGTGTTGTAACACCTGATCAAGCGATGTAAATCTTCCATCGTGCATATATGGGGCAGAGCGTGTTATGTTTCTCAGTGTTGGTGTCTTAAAGGCTCCGAGATCTCCTGGATTAAAAGATATGCGATAACGTCCGCGATGTATCCATTCGTTCGAGTCATCGGTAAAGTCATCGTCAATACCATTATTATGGAAAGCATTGTCTGTGAACAGTTCACCACGATGGCATCCACCACATTTTTGTATGACGAGATGCATGCCACGTTGTTCACTTGCTGTGAGCGCCTGCATATCTTGTCCACTTCGATAACTTTCATAACGTGAACTGGCCGATATCAAGGTTCGCTGGAATTGCGCCAATGCTTTTGCTGCACCCTGTGCTGATGGTTTCTCATTAAAAGCTTGCTGAAATAAGTTGACGTAAAGTTCACTAGCCATCAGACGGTTGGCCAAAGTGACTAAGGACATTCCCATTTCATCGGCATGTGTAAGCGGTCCAAAGGCCTGGGATTCCAAATTTTTGGCTCCACCGTCCCAGAAAAATCCTTGATCTGCCCATGCCAAGTTGATTAAAGTCGGGGAGTGTCTCTCCAGCTTCTTTCCAGATACACCAGCCGCAGTAAGGGCCACTCCATCTGCAAATGCTCGTTCTTGATGATGACAGCTTGCACAACTGACCTGCATATTTGCAGATAACAAAGGGTCATAAAACAACTGACGACCTAAATGTACTCCTTCGACTGTGAGTGGATTATCAGGCATTTCGATTGGTCTGGGGAAATGTGGCGGAATTTTTAATAACAAAGGGGTAGGAGCTTGGTCATTTTCCAGGGTGCCCTGTTGCTCTTTTTGACACGATAGCATCAATACACTCACTACAAAGCAAATGATGGCTCCTATTTGTGATCCTTTGTTTTTATTCATCTTATTTCGTGGTTGCGGTAGCAGTTGTGCTTTTTAAAGTGATAGCCTTTGTCAGCAAATTGTTTTTTAGCTGTGTCATCAGCTCTTTTTGGGAAGCACTGATCAACCTGTTGGACCAAGGGTTTTCAATGTCGATTACTTTTTTAACATCCATTTCTAGGTTGATATTGGTCGTCATTTGAGCATTAATCGTGATTGCTTTGTCTAGCTTGATCTCTTTTTCAGCATAGAGATCATTGGAAGCGAAGTCCCAAAAGAATGTTTGTAAAGCCGGAGCTTCTGGAGATGCTTTTACCCAGGTCATTTTTCCATTTAAGACAAAGAATTTGTAACTGGTGAGCCACATCCAGCTTTCAAAAGCCATACCATTGAGAGCGGATAATTCTCCAGCGCGCAAGGTCAGATTGTCGTTGTATTTTGAATCAACTCCGATAGCAAATTTTACTGCCGTATATTCACCGGCGGGTATCGCTGCGATTTTAATCTGCTCTCTTTTATTTGCAGGATATTTCTTACCGAAAGATCCGTCCTGTACTGGAATTTCAACATTTTCCTCGATGAGATAGTAGGATTCGGGCACTTTAAATTCTTCACCAGCAGCATTGACTAAACGAACGTTGCTCACCCAATAGCGCAGTTGATTAAATTCATATTTAAAGTCGAATTGTCCTGTGGTATTGGTGAATTTATAATCATATGCTTTGTTCAATTCGAAGTCAGCATCACCATATCGGGCATCAAATATTAAAGTGGTACTACCTGATGCTGCATCAATGTTAGGTTGAACGACTGTTTCTTTTTCACAAGCTGTTAATAAAAAGATGCACGAGAGGCTGCTGCATACTCCTTGTTTTAAATAGTTTTTCATTTTCTTTGATTATTTTTTTGAATAGGATTGCTCTTTATTTTATCTTGATCGGGTAAACTAGGCTATCCTGAGCTACGGATTCTCCATTTTTAAGGAGCTTTACTTTTACGATCCATTCGCCAGGCATCGTGAAATTGACTATTCCAGAATAGCGTCCGTTACCTTTATTTACCGCATTTTCATTCTCTGAAGAACCGTGTTTCATTGCGGGCATAAATGTTTCTACGGCTATGGTATAGTCATTAAGCTCTGTGAAGTTTTCCTTGTCCATTTTATGTAAGGCAAATTCGATCTTGTGTTTTCCTGCCGGCAGTTCAGGAGGAAGTAAACAGGATACAAATACACGATCATCTGTTGCTGTACCAGTAGGTATTGTGCGTGGTATAGTAGTTTGTTGGACAGGTAGCGCAAAAGTTAGTGTATCCGTTTTATCTTTGCCTTTGAGAAAGGTTTTAAATAACCAGCCTTTGCCCATATCTTTCATGTTGGCCATGATGAATACCACATCCGCTTGATAGATACCTCTACCCTTGTTTACGAGAGGGGAATAAGGACCGCTATGTGCCATCATACCCATATCCATCTTAATTTCATAGTCCACTGCTAGATCCGATACCGGATTTCCTTTTCCATCTTCAAACTTCAGGTATAGGTTTTCAAATTTATTGGTCAGACTATCCGGGGTCCAGAGCGATACCTGATGTCCTTCAAAGGTTGTATCTGCTAGCATGATCATCTTAGATAGATCGGAAGTATCAGTAACACTCTGATTTTCTATCTGAGATGGATTGGGTTTTGTGGCGCTATTACAGCTGTATATGGTTGTCAGTCCCAGAAATATGAGTGTGTTTAGTTTTATTGTATGCATATTTATTGATGTTATTTTAATCGGTTAACGTTTGTCTAATAATAGCTGAATGTCTTTTATTGCAACTTGGACTGAGTCCATTTCAATACCACTGTATACACCTCGCACATGACCTTTTCCATCTACGAGTGTAAATACTCCACTATGGTCAAAGCCACCTGGCGATTCAGGGCTTTCTGTTGCGAATGAAAAATAACCTGCAGCTCCCGCGATGTCATATACTGTTGATTTTGGGCCATTAACAAATTTCCACAAGTCTGGTGCACCCAATTTTTGTGCATAAGTTTTCAGAACCGACGGTGTATCATGATCGGGATCGATGGTATGAGATATAATAGCGAAGCGTGGTTCATGCTGAAAATGTTTAGCCACCTCCAGCATGTTTTTTGACATGATCGGACAAATGGTCGGACAGCGGGTGAAAAAGAAATCGGCAAGGTATATTTTACCAGTTAAATCTTCGTTGCTGATCCAGTTACTATCTTGATCGACAAAACGAAATTCAGGTATATGATGGTATAGGGTATCCATTTGTGTAATACCATCTTTTGAAGTAGAAATAATTTCTTGCTCTCCTAAAATAGGCAGTTCTCTATTTTGGTTAGCTGATGTGCATCCTACTACACCCATGAACAGCGGAATAGATACACAGCCAAGAAGTGTATGTTTATATTTTGATAACATTTATCTTCGTGTTATGACTAATGATTTTGTATATGGCTAATCTGTGCAAGAGCTATTGCACAAAATGAATACGATACAGCGTATCTATTCAAAATAATGAATAGCGTGTACTGGATAGCCTATATAAGTATCAATTAATGTGAAAAATGAAAAGTCTCAAATGACAGATGATGTCACTTGTTTTTTTGCAACTAGATGGAAAAGAGGGGTGGGTGGAAGATTGTTTCTGCAAAAAGGAAAGTGTAGCTCATATCTTGTGGATAGTGCTTGGTAATACGTCGTGCGATGCGATTATTTTTCGGAAATTCGAAGGTGTCAAGATGATGAATAGAAGCTAACTGTTCTAAGTTAACGGTTGCTTGTTTTGCTTCTTTTTCAGCCTGCTTCTTCAGTTTTTTCATGAGTACGCATTGCCCGTTGCAGTGTAGAAGCGGTTTATCAATGTTCTGACAGGATTTAAGGTATTCGATCCTGTTTAATTTGTAATCAACGAGCATACCTATTTTGCTAAACGTCTGGAATAAGAACGTCATCAAGAGTATGGATATGGTCAATTGTTTCAAATCTGTAAATTTTAAACAAATATACCGGCCTTTTACAGATTGTAATTATGTTTTTCGTGCACATTGTATTGTGTTTCGGGACATCGTTCGGTTGTGGTAACCGTTATTCTGTAAAACTATTTTGAAATCGACCGTAAGTGCTATGTGATTTGTTAAGTGTTCTGTGAAGTATGACAGATTATCAAATACATTGTTTGGGGTTTGCACCGTGTTGGTGATCTTTGACTAAAGAATACTGGGATTGAATGAAAATCCTACTGTTGTGCAGATGTTCATTAAGTGACATTTGAGGTATTTATTGTCCTATATCAGGTAGTATGCCTGCAAACTTTGCTTTGTTCGAATTGTTATCTCTGTCTATTGGCATCCATGTTTACTTAAAGGATTTTAAAATGGAAAATAAACGAAATATACTCATGATATTGAGCTCTCATGATAGAATGGATGGGACAGATAGTAAAACTGGGGTATGGTTAGGTGAAATGACAGACCCTTATTATAAATTTGAAGAGGCCGGATATCAAGTTCTTTTGGCCAGTCCATTGGGAGGTGAACCACCTCTTGATCCGATGAGTAAGTTAACCGAACACTTGACTAGTGATAACCGTAAGTTTCTGGATGATGAAAACGCACAGCAAAGATTTAAGAATACCGTTCAATTGGAAAGCGTTCAATCTTCTGCCTTTGATGGTATTTTTATTCCAGGGGGGCACGGTCCTTTATGGGATCTGGCTCGACATCCTGAGGTGTCACGTTTACTGGCGGACTTTATCAAAGAGCATAAACCGATCGGGGCTGTGTGTCATGGTCCTGCGGCTTTAGTCGCCCTTGCACAAACAGATCCTGATTTCTTGGTTGGTAGGCACGTGACTGCTTTTACCAATATGGAGGAAAATCTCGTGATGCGAAGTGATTATATCCCTTTTAAATTAGAATCCAGATTAAAAGAATTGGGAGCCTCATTCAGCCCGGCTCCGGTACCTTTTGTACCGCATGTGGTGCGCGATGGAAACTTGGTTACCGGGCAGAACCCACTATCCGCTGGTCCAACAGCGACGAAATTGATTGAAGTGCTTCAAGAGATAAGTCCTAAAGATATTTAATCGTTAAGAAATGATAAGATTAGGGATGAAAGGGATGCTGTGTCAGTTAGAACGTTATTATCCTGTAGTTTTTTTTCAATGCAGTAATTGTATCACGGGTAATACAGAAACTGCTTTTACTTAAACAATTACTTGAAGAAAAATATTCCGCGGCCGCTGAAGTCAAAGATATTTTTATTCTCTAAATTTTGGGAGCTTTTATTTTTTCAATACTTAAAGTTCTAAAGGTTCAATCGCGGTGATTGAACCTTTTTTATGAAAATAATAGCGAACATTGTTTCATATATTTATTCGTTCCTCTAACTTTTTTTACATAAAGCTTCGTTAATTTTATTAAAATTATCAATGTTGTCCCCGCAGTTTTAATGAAAAATTCTGTCGTAAATCAATATAATAACTTTCATTCAAGCTTTTCTAGAGCGTTTTAATCGCATCTTATTGTTTTGGAAAGTGCTTATGCTCTTAATTGATATTTTAAAATAGTTAGCTTCTGAAAATTAGGTAAAGAAGTGCTACAGCAGGGAAGATGAATATGCCCAATATGACAGAACTGATGGGTTTTGCAAAATTCAATGTGTATCCGTGTATACTCGAGCGTGTTTTAGGTACTAATAGACGAGGGTCTGAAGGGTTATAATAGAATACACCGAACTTATAATTTTTTAAATTATCCATTGTTTGTAATTAATGATTTATAATTATGCGTGATAAAGCCTTTAAGTACAGCCCTAAACCCGCTTTTGGTTTCATACTAAAGGTAATATATTTCAAGGTTAATTTCAAATTTTGTTGCATTTTAATTGATTATGGTCATTGCAGAAGTAGACTTTTGTGCAAAACGGCAGAAGATATACTTTCATAAATACTCTTTTAAAATGAGGTGATAATGTAAGGGAATTTTCATAGTATGAATATGGGTCATTGATTAGATTGTTCGATTGTGAACAGGTAGTGTCCGATTATGGTTAACCTGTTGTTCTTATTATTTATCAATAACCTGTTAATGAGTGAAATATGTTTTTGGTAGAATAGTTGGCATTGAGATTCATGAAAAATATAAATTAAAAATGATTATTCAATTTATTGACTCTACTCTTGGAAAAATCGCTAATCATGCATTGATTATTTTATTCAGTTTGTTGTTCATGCTAGCATATGATCAGCAGGAGAAAACGATAGCGAGCACAAAACTTGATGAAGGAGTTGAAATACTTAATTTTTTCTTGAGGGGCACTTATGGATCTGATCCCAGTTCTGAAGCTTCTCGAAATATTGATCGAATTGTTGAGGATGATGCATCTTATGAGAATCACAAACTGATAAGCTTTTTTTCGCAAATAAGGGCGGGAAATAGCATTGACTATAATGCTGTGATGAGCCTAAAAATATATTATGATTATGATTTAAATCTAAAAATCGTTTATAACGATGGATCGTCTGAAGCGCAATGGAATAATTATAACGCGATCAAGTATTTAAAGTTATTGCAGTATTTCATGGTATCTGCGTTTTACTGAAAGTAATATAGGTATGGCGTTATTGTGATATATTGAAGATGTTACGATCAACGATGCATTACTTTTTGTAGATATTGTTGAATTCAAGTTAGTAATAATTGATCATCTATCGATTTTGTTTTTTGTATCTTACAAGTTATAAAAATAAACTTTTTGTGTTGTTAACGGGCAGGAGCAGGTTGGTACGGGACAGTTATTGTATCAATAATGGTTATATTTGGTCTGTTTGCATACTATTTGGAACCAGGGTTATCTACGTCTAATTATAATTTGCTAGCATAATCTTTTTGAGGTTGATGTCATGGAATGCGCGTTCCTATAACTAATATGAAAAATTGATAAACCTAAGCCAATGATGCATACAAGTCATACGCATATTGAAAAGATGAATAACAATAAATCAAGAATGAAAAATATACTATTGCTGGTGGGCTTATGTGCTTCCTGCAATCTTTATGGTCAGAAAAAGGGAGCTGACTTTGAACCTATCGCACTTCAATGTGAGCATCTGGTCAATCCATTGGGTATTGATGTGGAGCAACCCAGATTTACCTGGATGCTGAAAGACGATCGGCTGGGGGCTAAGCAAGTGGCCTATCAAGTTATAGTGGGAACTGACTCATTGTCAATTGTCAATAATAAAGGAAATATCTGGGATACTGGCAAACTGATGAAAGACAATATTCTTGTCCGTTATGCGGGTAAAGATCTTCATGCACTGACACGATATTTCTGGAAAGTTACGGTATGGGATAAGGATGGAAGACCAAGTAGTTCGGGCGTTGCTTCTTTTGAAACGGGCATGATGTCAAGGTTCAACTGGAAAGGTGCATGGATTAGTGATCATGCCAACGAAAATGATAAACCCGCACCATATTTTCGTAAAAAGTTTACAACGAATAAAACAGTTAAGTATGCTCGGGCTTACATTGCGGCAGCAGGTCTTTATGAGCTTTCTTTAAATGGAGCTAAAGTTGGGGAAAACGTCCTCGATCCTATGTATACGCGCTTTGATAAAAGGCTGTTGTATGTTGTCCATGATGTGACTGCGCAGATTAAAAGTGGAAATAATGCAATCGGAGTGATACTTGGAAATGGTTGGTACAACCATCAGTCGCTTGCTGTATGGGATTTCAACAATGCGCCGTGGCGCAACCGTCCTACATTTTGCATGGATTTACGTATTGTATATACCGACGGGACGGAAGAGACAATCTCATCAGAGCGCGATTGGAAAACTTCTTCAGGACCGATTATATTCAATAGCATCTACACCGGTGAACATTATGATGCGAGATTGGAGCAGAAAGGATGGGATGAAGCGGATTTTGATGATTCAAAATGGAATGGTGTGCGGTATCGCAGTGCACCTGCTGATTTGATTGTGGCGCAGCAGACGGTTCCAATCCGTATGGTAAATACTTTTACGCCCAAAAGCGTTAAAAGAATAGATGATAAAACCTACGTTTTTGACCTGGGGCAGAATATGTCAGGCATCACTAAAGTGAAAGCCAGTGGGACAGCAGGAACGGTATTAAAGATTAAACACGGGGAACGATTACATCAAGATGGACGCCTGGATCAGTCTAATATTGATGTTTATTTTAGAGGTGACAAAGAGACTGATCCTTTTCAAACGGATATTTTAATACTGAGTGGCAAAAAGCAAGATGAGTTCATGCCAAAGTTTAACTATAAGGGGTTCCGTTACGTAGAGGTGTCCAGTAGTGAACCATTGGACTTAAAAGATCTGCATATTACATCGTATTTTGTCCATAGTGATGTGGCTGCAAAGGGTGAGGTTAAGACGTCGTCAAAGTTGGTCAATGATCTTTGGAAGGTTACTAATAATGCGTATTTATCCAATCTGATGGGGTATCCTACGGATTGTCCGCAAAGGGAAAAGAATGGCTGGACAGGTGATGGCCATCTGGCAATCGAAACAGCATTTTATAATTTTGATGGAATTACTGTCTATGAAAAATGGATTGCCGATCACCGTGACGAACAACAGCCCAATGGTGTTTTACCAGATATTATTCCAACAGGTGGCTGGGGATATGGTGATGCAAACGGGCTGGACTGGACCAGTACAATCGCAATTATTCCATGGCAGGTATATATGTTTTATGGCGATAACAGGCTTTTGGAAGATTCCTACCAGAATATTAAGAATTATGTCGATTATGTGGACCGTATCAGTCCGGAAGCATTGACTACTTTTGGGCGTGGAGACTGGGTACCTGTTAAGTCTACTTCAAATTTAGAATTGACATCGTCCATCTATTTCTATGTGGATGCGACAATTCTAAGTGCTGCCGCGAAAATGTTTGGAAAACAGGATGACTATGAGAAATATGATCGCTTAAGTAAGAAAATCAAAAAGGCGATCAATGAAAAGTTTCTGAATGTTTCTACAGGAATTTATGGAAGTGGAACGCAGACTGAATTGAGCATGGCCCTGCACTGGGATGTTGTTCCTGAAGATGTGAAAACAAAGGTCGCTTTTAATCTGAATAAAAAAGTTGAGGAATCCGGTTTTCATCTAGATGTTGGTGTTTTGGGAGCAAAGGCATTGTTGAATGCGCTCAAAAACAATGGTTATGAGGAGTCCGCTTATAAAGTAGCTGTTCAAGATTCTTATCCATCTTGGGGATGGTGGGTCGTTAACGGAGCTACTACGTTACTGGAGAATTGGGATCTTGATGCTAAGCGAGATATATCGGATAACCATATGATGTTTGGGGAAATAGGGGGCTGGTTTTTTAAATCTTTGGGTGGGATTTTACCAGATCCTGAACAGCCTGGATTTAAACATATTCTGCTGAAGCCCATATTTCCGAAAACATTGGATCATTCCGAGATTACACATGCTTCGCCGTATGGTGATATTGTATCTAAATGGAAAAAGAATAAGAATATTGTTACTTATGATGTAACAGTTCCGGCCAATGCAACAGCGACCTTTTTTCCTCCTAGTAATGCTAAAGAAAAGCAATCTATGGCGCTTGAGGCAGGTAAACACCGCATAAAAGTACAGCTATTATAGACAGAGATGCACTGGATGTTACTTTTTTACTTTGAATCTATATCCGGATACTTGTACTGTTACTAGCAATTAGACCGTTTTGATTATTCCAAACGCTATTGAAGTTATGAGCGCAGTACGGCGGAGTTGTTGTCGAAAGGTATGTGATTACTTATCGTTTTGGAAGTTCTAAACTGTTCTGTCATTCAGAATAAATACGCTTATCTATGATTGGGTAAGCGTATTTATTATAGTAGTTTTTAATTTTGCGGAGCTATTTAAAAAATGTGTAGTTAACAGGTTTGAAAATGAATACTTCATTGCCCACATTTCCGCTTGAATAGCCATGAAGTGTAGGCGTCATCTTCATTTCAAAAGATTGCTTTCTTTAATGATTCTTCTGATTTCCTGTTCAAAATGATAAGCAATATCAAAATTTTCATTCCCTACATTTTCCATTATGATAACACTGGTTTTTGTTTTTGGATAGTATAAATTAACCGCCGTAAAACCTTCTGATGGGTGAAATCCTGTATGGCCAATTTCAGCAATACTGTCTTTATCATTTATTCGCAAACCATAGCCGTAACCAATAGGATTTTTACTGAAAAGCTGATGTGTGTTGGTTATAACATAACTTGTCATCACTTTGTAGGTGGTAGGTTTTAGAACTTTTCCCTGATGTAAACATGCGTTCCATTTTGCAAGATCGGGTGCAGTAACAATTAAGTGACTGCCAAAAGTATGGCTAGCATCAAAACTTAATTGTTCGTTGCGTCTAAAAGTTCTGTCTTGTAGCACGGTATGTCCTTTTGTTAGTAATTGGTTATTGATTTCATTTGGATAATAGCTATCGTTCATGTGACAATTTTTAAATAGTGCTGTCACTAAAGCTTCAAAACTTTTCCCACTTTGCTTTTCAAGAACAAGTCCCGCAACATAATAACCCACATTAGAATAATTGAATGAAGATCCTGGTTTAAATTTCAATGGTTTGTCTATATCTTCGCTGTATAATCCTGAAGTGTTGTTGAGCAGTTGATGGACGGTGACGGTATCCGCCCAAGTATATTTCAAATCAGGCAAATATTTACGAATAGGTTTTTTCAAATCAATTTTCCCCTTTTCTACTTGCTGTAAAATAAGTGCTGCGGTAAATTGTTTGGCTATGGACATGGTAGAAAACTTGTCGTCCATTTTTAAGGGGATATCTTTGCTGAAATCAGCTCGTCCATATGCTTTTGCATATTTTGTTATTCCATTTTGTTCAATGTAAACTACTCCATTAAAATCTCGTGGACTTTTAGTTAGCAATAAACTATCAATTTTTGTTGAATAGTTATCTTTTAATTGTGCTGATGAATGGCAACTTGCCAATAGAACTGTTGTTGCAAGAAATATTAGTTTTAAAATTGGCTTCATTTAGCTTCGGGATATAAATATCAAAGTCTAGTTTTTAATGTCGGTCGATAATAGGTACTGAACGCGAATCAGTTCTAAAAAAATGGTTCTAGTATGCTCTTGATGTTATGATTAATAGTTGCGCTCTTTGTTTTGCTTGTGATCATCAATGGTGTAATTGTCTAATAATTACCTTTTAAGATCTTGTTGATCAATGCCATTGACAGTCTTGCCAGTCTGTTAACATATGAAAGAGTAAACCAACCGCAATAATTCGAGTTTTCGGAAAAAAGAGTAAGATAAAGTATACTGCAATTGCATAATAGGAGTGAAGTGGATGAAAGCCTATACTGCAACGATCTGGTGCGAATATTGGAGTCGCTAACAAATGATCGAGATCAACCAGCATTGTAGCAATCATGATTAACCAGGCACGTTTCCATTGTTTTCTAAAAAACACATAAGAAAGTAATCCTGGAGCTAAAAAATGTAAGGTATAATGAATGAATGTCTGTAGGTAATGTAATGTCTCAATATTCATTTAATAAACAAAATAAAGTGATAGATGTAGTTTTTCGGCCTCTCTAATTTCTGCAAATATAAGGATCAAAAAGTGAAATATTGAAGGAAATCACATCCTGATTAACGGTCTTTTTTACTGGAAGAAAGACTGCCAAAGATGACGTTTGATCCTTCATCTTGTCGGATTTTTATTGAAGTGATCAGTGGAATTGTCGTCCTCATTAATCGTTTCTTGTATAAATTTTGGAAAGTATCGCTATTTGGCGCAATTGCAATTCAGGTTGATGTCCATATTTTCACCTATAAATTCCCTGTATTCACCGAGTTTTTCCTGAGCTTAGTCTAAATGTCATCGTGTTCGATTGATTTACAAACTATTTTTGAATCAATAAAAGAACGACTAACCATCAATATAAAATAAAGACATTATGAAAACTTTAGCAAACACATTCGTAGCAGTAGCCTTGATCGTAGTATCGACTTTCACTATGGCAACCGCAAAACCAAAAGTACCGAATAAAAAAACAGTTGTCAATCTATCGACAGCAGCGCTAGCTATCGGCCATTACGTAGCGATTATGACTGCGGGTGAATCAGCAGGGCTGGAAAAACTTTTTACTTCAGATTTCACCCAAAAGATAAACGCAAAAGAAGGGCGGACCAATAGTCGTTCAGAAGTCGTCTCATTCTTAAAAAAACAAAAAGGAGATCAACTGAACTGTAAAACGAGTACCATAATCGTAGAGAATTCCGCTGATTATAAAGTAGCGAGAATAACAATGCAATTTGAAGGATTTACTAAGAATGATCTTGTAACTTTGGTCAATGACGGCGGTAACTGGAAAGTCTCCCAATCGATTACTACATATCAGTAATTCATTTGCAAATCATAAAGGAATTCAGTGTTCAATTTTTACTTTTAGCCAAGATAAATATGATGATTATAAAACCGCTCTCCCTTACAATTATTCTCGGAATGTTGGTAGGAACTGCTTCTGCACAGACCCACATGACGATTCAGGAAGGTATTTCCAAGGTCGAAGCTGGATTAATCCCACCAGTCCGTTTTGAGGGCGAAGCTTCTTGGGATATCGTCTCCCGGATGCAGTTTTATAACGTTCCTGGGGTGAGTATAGCTGTTATCAAAGACTCAAAAGTTATTTGGAGTAAAACGTATGGCTATGCAGATCTTGATTCTAAAACGCCAGTAACTTCAAAAACACTTTTCCAGGTAGCTTCGATGAGTAAGCCTGTAAGCGCTTATGCGGCTTTGAAAGCCGTGGAAGAGGGAAAGTTAGACTCTGATAGTAATGTTAATGTATATCTGAAGTCATGGAAAGTTTCTGAAAATGAATGGACTAAATCGAAAAAAGTTACACTAAAAAATATTGTGAGCCATACTGCTGGTTTTACAGTAAGTGGATTTCCTGGTTATAAGGTAAGTGATCCTCTTCCTACTGCTGCTCAAGTGTTGAATGGCGTAAAACCTTCCAATACCCCTGCAGTTTTTGTGGATAAGCTTCCAGGGGCTAATTTTCGATATTCAGGTGGTGGATATACGGTGATGCAACAGATGCTTTCGGACCTCGAGGGGAAAGATTTTACGACTATTATGCGTGAAAAAGTGCTTCTCCCTCTTGCTATGCACAACAGCAGTTTTGCACAGCCACTTCCAGCAGCACAAGCACAGTTCACAGCTACAGCCTATGGTGTCGATGGACGTAAAGTGGAGGGACGATACCATATTTATCCGGAGCAGGCTGCTGCGGGTCTGTGGTCTACGGCCGAAGATTATGCTAAGTTTGTCATCGATATTCAAAATACACTTAGTGGCAAAAGCAGTAGGGTAATTTCCAAAAAAACGGCAGAAGAATTTACGAGTCCGTTTGTTGAACCTTTTATAGGTTTGGGCATTTTTCTAGAAAATTACAACGGAGAGGTTTATGTGACCCATGGTGGTTGGAATGAGGGGTTTAGTAGTAGCTTTATTGGAAGTAAAACAAGCGGTGACGGAGTTGTGATTCTTACAAACACCAACAAACCCCTGTTTATCAATGAGCTCGTGAGATCCGTTGCATTAGTCTACCATTGGCCCAATTATATTGCACCAACTAATCAAATTCTGCCGTTAAGTCAGCATGATTTAAATGCTCATTTAGGGAGCTACAAGTTTGAAAAATATGGTTTTATCAAAGTCTATAAAGAAAATGGTAAACTGATGACAGTTCGCAATGTGGATGCTCCGGTGGAACTTATCAAAGTTGGGGAAAATACATTCGCTATGCGAGACTGGAATTTCAAGGTGAGTTTTGATATGGATTCAAGTTCTGGTAAAAAAGAACTTGTACAGACTTTAGCTGATAAAACTGTTCGATCTAAAAGTCCTCAGATCGGCAGCGATGAAATTATACCCTTAGCATTAATTTTAGAAGGTCATTTTGAAAAAGGTGTAAAGGCATATCAAAAGGCAAAACAAGAGGATAGCCAACATGAGCAGCTTTCAGAAGGCTTTCTGAATGGTACAGGATATGAACTGCTCCATCAGAAAAAAAATGCTCAGGCTATTGCTGTTTTTAGCATCAACACGATCTTGTATCCAGAGAGTGAAAATGTCTACGATAGTTTAGCTGAGGCTTATCTCAAAGACGGACAGAAAGGAAAAGCAAAGCAGAACTACCGAAAAGTACTTGAAATCAATACTAAAAATGAAAAAGCCCGTAAAATCTTAGAAACGTTATAATCTTGAATGCCATAGTCAGGAAATTAAATTTAAGACTATGGCATTTAAACCTGTTTTTATGATTATGGTCTTAACGTGTAAGTAACTATATTTTCTATGTTTACGTGTTTGTTGTTATAAGTCTGGTTTTCAAATACAAAATTTAGCTTTTTCAATATTGCTACAGAACTGCTATTATCTGATGAAGGAAATGCCGTAATTACTGCTGCCTTCAAATTATTGAAAGTGAATCTAATAACGGCCTGTAAAGCCTCTTTCATATAGCCCTTTCCCTGAAATTCTGGTAACATTTCATAACCAATCTCGACCATATCAGATTCATGATCAAAGTTCCAGCAACAGACCGAACCGATTAAAGTATCATTGTTACTTAAGGTGATCACCCAGTACAGACACTCTTTCTTTTTTACCATTCCATTGATTCTTTCAATGTAATTGACTGCCTGTTTTAAAGTCGTCGCATTGTCCCGGCCAACAAAATTGTTTGTAACTGGATCGGAATGTAGTTTATGAATGAAGTTATAATTCTTCCTGAGTATTTTTTTTAATGTTAACCGTTCTGTATGCAGCGTTGGAAAATCTGTAAAATTTAAGTTCAGCATATGTTCTGTTGAAATGATTGAAAAGGGCTTTTTAGAATTTCTTATTTAATACATGTATTGGACAACTTTTTTTTATGATAAAATCAAACGTTATCATTTTTTGTGCTACTTATGAAATACCAAGAGCTTTCATTTTTATTAAAAATTCTTCTTGAGAAATCTCTCCTGAACCAAATCTGTGTTGCAAGAGCAGCTTATTTTCATTTTCAGTCATAGGTCTTTTATATAGATCTTCTACTCGTGCTTTTTCATTTAATAATGGTGTAGTTATGTGCTGTAATTTGGCAAAAGCCTCATAATATCGAACCCCTAATATTCTTTGAGATTTTGCATCGAAATGAAGCTGATCTTCATTTGCAGTCAAATTTTTGGCTGTTACATAATAACAATGTGCGTGTGATTGTGCATACTTTAACAATTCTTCATTGACTTTGGGGTAGCTTGTAAAATATTGGCCATAAAGCCCGTTTGTTAAGAAGTTTCCAATCTCACCAATAATCAAAGGCAGATGCGGAGCGTCCAATTGTGAGCGTAATTCAGCTATTATTTTTTCAAATTTATCACTATAATGTGCCGCAGTGTGGGCAAAACTATCGTTCTCGCCCTGATGCCAGAGTATGCCTGCTAAGTGGCTGCTGCGCATCGCTAACTTCGCTTGCGCAACTGCATGATCAAAAAGTGCACCTCCAATAGACCAGTCATCTAGGCTTGTGCCGCCATCTGCACAGGGGATGAGTCCAATTTCAAGTTCTTTGTTGTGCGCTTGCCATGAGGCTGCGAATGAAGAACTAAGGCCAACCCCTGCGGTAGAGCGGTCATTATGGATAGGTTCAAACATGATCTGCCACCTGCCATTCCGTAAAACTTTAATATTTTCATTTAATATCTGAGGTACATCATTTAAGTAACCTCGGCCTGCCATATTTGATTGGCCAATGAGTAAAAAAGACTGTATCATTTGACTGTATTCAATTATTCCTTATTATAATATCAAACCTATAGGAAAAATACGATATAAATGTAATAGCGATGAATTTTTTAATCGCTAAAGATGTTAAAGTCATTGCAAGGAACTGAACTGATGCATGTATTGGAAAAGGTTTTGAAAGTAAAATAAAAGGTGCGGAATATATTATCCCGCACCTCGTTAATTGTTTACATCGTATTAAGAGTTCTCACTTATTAATACCTGACTTGCAATGCGATCTCACCTAAATCAGCTAGGTCGGCCTGAGTTGTAAATACAACGCGACCTTTTTTAGACAGTACTTCCCAAGCGATATTGCTAACAATATCATCTATGGCATCTTCTTGGTTCGCATCGTCAACGAGATCAAATGTTCTTTCGTCTGTCATGACTACAGGCTGGGAAAAATCATTATTAATAATTAGAAGTTCCCCGCGACCATCCAGGGAAGCTTGATAGATTTCTTGCAAATCCGTCAGTACTTTACCTGTTCCTACGGCTTCTTTCATCTGACTGATGGCGTCGGTACGTTGCTGCTTTTGTAATGTTTCAATAATCTCCCAAGATTGCTTTACAATTTCATGAGGAGCAACGTGATTATAATTTATTGGAGCATGTCCAATATAGGCCGCTGGTATATCAGCTACTTCTTGTAATTTGACATAATTATCTTCTGTACTGATGACCACACAAGCCAATCCGGTATCGTGATGCAGTTTTACGAATGCCTTATCGACGGTATTTAAATATTCACGCACCATGTTATCTACTTTCCGGGCATTACTGGCTTGATCTGCGTTGGCCACCTGAAGCGTATTCTCCGGAAAGGGAAAGTCATCATTCTTTATTTCAGTAACTATGCTATCATTTACGGCTTCATAAATTTGTACACCACTTTGTGATAGTAACATCAGCAAATAGTTTGTACTTCTATTATAGGATTTGATAAGTGAGCGAACAGCGAATCTTTCGGAGATATGTACGCCTTCATGACTTGTTTCCCATGCTGATTTTATTATTTCTTCGGTATCATTAGAGAGAAAAATATGGAGACTGTCCAGATTATAATTGAGATCGATCTGCGTAGTTATCGTTTGTATTTTTTCCAATAGGGGGACTATTGTTTTTTTATCAAACGTTGTTGTTAATCTATCTTCGGCTTCTTTAAGTAAATTCTTCAAGGAAACTGCATCTGTGAGGTTATCCGGATGAGTACGATGCGTATTCAGCGAGATGGTTACACAAGGATTACTTTTTACATTGGCGATTTTCTGTAATTGTTCTTTTAATATCATAACTTTTACATTTTATTTATCAGAAATTTAATTTGAAACTGATAATTGTTGAGTGTTTTGTTAAGATAGTTAAAAAATGTTTAATATCAAAGAAATCAGGGTACAATAATCACATTTCAAAGCTTGAAATTCTATTATCAAACTATCTGAAAATAGCATTTTTATGTGTTCCAGGCCAATTACATCATGGACTATAGAGCTTCATACAGCCATGCATGCAGGATATGGATTCTGTGTGGTTGGTCTTATTGATGTAGCAACTGATAAAGCATTGGTTTTGAGGGTGCAGGAAATATGGGGAATACAATTGATATATTTCAATTTGCTATTTTTTTTGTTTTATTGGAATAAAATATGGTTCTTTATGTATTAAATGTCTTTAAGACAAATAAACTAGAATGATGCACACCCTTTGTATTATCGCTCGATCAACCAAATTAACCAACAAATTTTAAACAATTATGACTAACACATCAAGAAGAAAATTTATTAAGAACTCGACAGCTGTCGTTACAATAGCTGGTCTAACTTCTATGTTTCCTAAGCTATATGCTTCAGTGGGTGCAACGCAAAAAATTCGTGTTGGTGCCATTGGTATTAACGGTATGGGATGGTCCGATTTGAACGCGATCCTCAAACATCCAGATGTTGTCTGTACAGCACTTTGTGATGTGGACAACAATGTTTTACAGAAGCGGATAAAAGAGCTTGAAGGAAGAGGTATTTCGGTAAAAGGTTTTAACAACTACCGTGATTTATTAAAAAGTAAAGATGTGGATGTCGTGGTTATCGGTACGCCTGATCATTGGCATTGTTTACAGATGATAGAAGCTTGTCAGGCGGGGAAAGATGTTTATGTTGAGAAACCATTGGGTAATTCGATCGCTGAATGCAGGGCGATGATGGATGCAGTAAAGAAAAGTAAATCCATTGTTCAGGTAGGGCAATGGCAACGCAGTCAACAACATTTTCGAGATGCAGTGGCATTTGTGCATTCCGGAAAGCTGGGTAAGATCCGCCTGGTAAAAGCTTGGGCATACCAAGGTTGGATGAAAAGTATTCCTGTTAAACCTGATGGGCCGGTTCCAGCAGGTGTGAATTATGACTTGTGGTTGGGTCCTGCAAAGAAACATCCTTTTAATCCGAATAGATTTCATTTTGATTTTAGGTGGTACTGGGATTATGCTGGTGGCTTAATGACAGATTGGGGTGTTCATATGCTTGATTATGCACTACTAGGGATGAAGGCGACTAAACCGATTTCAATTATGGCATCTGGAGGGAAGTTTGCTTATCCTCAAGATGCAGCCGAAACTCCAGATACGTTAACCACGGTATATGAGTTTGAGGGTTTTAATGTGCAATGGGAGCATGCTACAGGTATTGACGGTGGTCCTTACGGAAAGGATCATGGCGTAGCTTTTATTGGAAACAATGGTACTTTAGTGCTTAACCGAAGCGGTTGGGAGGTCATTCCTGAAAAGGGTCGCATGGATGGCATTGCTTTTCAGCGTTCAGTTGATGACGGTTTGAATCTGCATGCGGTTAATTTTATTGAAGCAGTGAAAAGCAGAGATTCATCGACTTTGAACTGTCCTGTGGAGGATGGGGCTGCAATCGCGATGTTTTCGCAAATGGGAAACATTGCCTATCGTACGGGAAAGAAGATTTATTGGAACCAAGAAACCTGGTCTTTTGGTACTGAAGATGCAGATAAATTAATATCGGCATCTTACCATAATGGTTATAAGCTACCTACAATTTAAAATATTATGATCAGTTTATTTTTGTAATGCCAGCATACAGTGCTGATAACAGTAAGATGTTGTATGCATTTGAATCTATTAAATGGGGCGCATTGAACATGAAATTAGGGAACAGGTACTTCCGGCTTTAACTAACCCATATTTTTCGATGTGGTAAATAGATTAGAATGTTTATAATTGTTACTTGGCAATAGAACGCGAGATGTTGATGGTTCTATAAAAAAGTTTTCTAATTATCCTACTAGTGTGTTTATGTTAAACTTTTGTGATATAAATTTAACTATACATTTTATTGATTGTCAATTTGTTATCATGTTTAAAAGGTGTTGATTAGGTCTTTAGAATATTAATTTTATATCTATATATTTGTGTCAAAATTGTTGGAAATATGAAAAAAAAGGTTGTGCTTATTCAGGATGATGAAGATATCCTTGAAATCATGGATGAAGTTTTGACGGATGAAGGCTTTGATGTTACTTCATCATTAACAACCGAACCCATTGAAAATATCGACAAGATCGAACCCGATGTTGTGGTAGTAGATGAGCATATTCGGGGAGGGAAGAAAGGTACGAAAGTGATAGAAGAGTTGAAAAGTGATCCAGAAACAGAGGATTTATCGGCCGTGCTTACTTCAACATCATATGATTTGCCTCAAACAGCAAAAGATTGTAAAGCTGATGACTATATCGAAAAACCGTTTGATTTGGATCATATGGTTGATGTTGTCAAAAATAATACTTAACGGCGGAAAATTTAAAGTTTGTTCCTGACATCATTTTATATATAGCTGGTTTGAGCGTTTTTTATTGTAAACATATTAATCTGTTGAAATTTAAATAAGTTCAAATGGCTTATGATAGAAGAAGGAGATACAAATAGTATCTCCTTCTTCTATTTCAGGGGTATACTTCAAACTGAAAGGTTTTTATCATTTTTCCATCAAAAAAACTTTCTTTATTCTTATTTCTTTAATCGTGTCTTGTTACTAAGCTTGTGGACGTTAGGTAAAATTGTACTGCTAATAAATGGACAAGGGATGCGATTTTAAAATCTATATAAACCTTTTACGTTTATTTAATACTATAAGTTCATCGAATTTAGTAAATCATTTTACGATCTGAAAGTACAATACAATAAGGGAAAAAAGGGAATTTCCTATCTGACCAAGTTGTGCTCTTAATGATTGTATTGCTCTTTGGTGTAGCTTATAAGTACCTTTTATTGAAATTTCCAAAATTTCGGCAATTTCTTCAAATGAAAGCTGTTTCACATATTTTAGGTACAGCATTTCCTTTTGTTTTGAGGTAAGGTGACGGAAAGCGTCTTTCAACTGTTTATGAATTTCCAATCGTTCTTCTTCACGAATAATGGTAGATTCTATAGGTAAATCCAATTGAAATGAATAATGCTCTTCGTCAATAGGCTCATGTAGGTACTGTTTGGAGTCGCGCTGACTATTTAGGAGAAGGTTACGCAAGGCCCGGTGCAGATAACTGCGTGGTTGCTTAATATCCTGAAGTGACTTTCTGTTTTCCCATAATTTAAAAAACAGGTTCTGGATGATATCTTTAATAACCTCATGATTGTCTGTAAAGCGTAAACCATACAGAAATAAACTGTTGAAATAATTCTCATAGATCACTTTAAATGATGTACGGTTTCCCGCACAGAAATTATTCCACTCATGATTATCGTGTTCTAGTAGTTTCATTAAAAATAGATGCTTAAGCTTCTTTTATCAGCCAACCAAATATAAGAATTTATATGATTTCGATCTGTTATCTGATGCGCTGAATTATTTTTGCTTGATAATCAGTGTGATATGTTTTTTTTAATGATTGGGTGGGGTAAAGTTTGAGATCTTGTGTCTTTTAATAGTACGATGTACAAATATTGAGAAGAACCTAAATGACTTAAATGAAACTACCTGAAGAAGATGAGCTTTTGCATGATTTGTATGAAAATCAGGAATTCTGTAAACTATTAGCACGTTCCGAATTTGTCGAACAAGATGAATGGGAGCAATGGTTTGCCGAACGGCTAGCGTATAGACCTGTTTCTTACTTAGCTAGAACTTTGTATGAGCTGCAGTATTTTGAGCAATCCGTGTTTAATGGCGATGCGTATGCATCAGAGGTTTGGTCGGCCGTTGATGACTTTGTTGAATATTCGGATTCACCCGTATCTCGAACTTCATTCTTGAAGCGGATGGTTAGCAGTTGGATTCCATATGCAGCAATGATCTTCGCTATATTATCGCTTTCGCTATGGTTCAATATGCCTTTGGATTATAAATCTGTTGATACTATTGCAATCGTTTCTGCAATTGACCAACGTTCTGTATCACTTCCGGATGGCAGTCGGGTCATCTTAAATAAGGGTAGTCAGATTAAATATCGCGAAGATGAACAGGGTAGACATCTTGAGCTTGAGGGAGAAGCTTATCTACATGTTGCAAAAAAATTAAAAGATAAAGTTCGGGTACCGTTTACAGTTAGAGGAGATGGATTTGAGGTGAAAGTTCTTGGAACGCGTTTCAACATGATCAATAATAAACATGTCAAGTTAATTGCTCTGGATGAAGGTCGCGTATCAGTTAATCAGTTTGATAAAAAGGTCATCATGGCACCTGGACAAGTGGTCAAAAGTGAAGGAAATGAATTGAAATTGGTGCCGATTAAAGCGGTTCTCATGAATGCTTGGCATACGGGCGTGTTGCAATTGAATAATACGAGCCTGCATGAAATTGTAACCTGGTTAGAAATCACACAAGGCGTAGATATTGTAAATAATCTACCAAAGGAAATACAGGGCTTCACGATGAGCGGCGAGATTGATGTTCGGGACCAGGAAAATCTTTACCGCTCTATAAGCAGTATTTATAACATTGAAATTGTTAAGGAAAATGACCAAATAATCTTTAAAAAAAAATAATCAATAAAACCATAAATCTCAAAATCAAATTATGAACCGCAACTGGACCAAACAATTCGTCTTGATGTGGCCTGGCCTTCTTGTGCTTAGTCCGCATACAGCCCGTGCTGCAGGCATTTTTAGTGAAACGAATATAATCGTCATCAGTGAACAGCTTAATAATAGCGGCAAAGTCAGTACGATGAAGTTAGATGAGCTTTTATCCCTGATTTCAAAACGGGAAAAAATCTATTTTGTATATGCTGATCAGGTGCTTAAAAATCAATCAATAGAAAATTTTGACAGTGCTTCGATAAGATTGAAAGATCTTCATATTTTATTAGCTCGCATAAATCTGAAAGCTGAAAAAATTTCTAGCAATCAGTATATAATAGCGTCAAAAGCAACATCAAAACGGCATATTGTCAATAAAGAGGTTGAGTTGCTTAAAACGACACAAGAGAAGAAGGTAAAGGGCGTGGTGAAAGATAGTCAAGGAGGCACACTTGCTGGTGTAACGATTAAGAAAATGGATAGTGAAGTTGCGACGCATTCGGATGAATCGGGGACATTCAAAATTAATGCTGTTGAAGGGGACAAATTACAGATTAGTTTCATCGGTTATGAAACACAGGGGGTGACTATTCCTCAGAGTGGAAATCTGACGATTACATTACAGAGTGTTGTTAATAATCTGGACGAAGTTGTTGTTGTGGGATATGGTACACAGAAGAAATCGGATCTTACTGGATCGGTTGGTGTGGTAAATGTTGGAAAAGCATTAAAATCTAAACCCGTCACGAATGTACAGGAGTTGTTGGCTGGAACTGTCCCGGGGCTCAATATAAGTAAAGGAAGTGGAGCAGTCGGTAGTGGTGCTACCATCAATATTCGGGGGACATCCACTATTGGAGGAAGTTCTGGCGCATTGATTTTGATTGATGGTGTGCCAGGAAATATCAATACGCTCAATCCTAATGATATCGAAAGTGTTTCTGTATTGAAAGACGCCGCTTCGGCATCGATATATGGCTCTCGTGCCGCAAATGGGGTGATCCTGATTACGACCAAAAGTGGTCAGGAGATGGATAAATTAAGGATAGAACTGAATAGTTCAGTAGGTATACAATCGCCACAATTTCAGATTGATTTTGTAGGCTCGGAAGATTTTATGAAGCTGTGGGATCAAGCTTTGGTTAATGATGGTAAGACATCTCTTTATGGCCAGAAAGGATTGGAAGATCTTAAAAATGGAAAATATGCAGATGTAAAATGGTACGAAGAGATTTATAAACGTAATACTTTGATCGCCAATAACTATCTGGCTTTTTCCGGGAATACAGAAAAAATGAAATATAGATTTTCGGCATCGCACGATTATCAGAATGGGACGCTACCGAATAATAATTACAACCGTGTGATCCTTAAGCCCGATATGACATTTAAACTTTCGGATAAATTAACTGCGCGAGCTAATATTCAATATACAGAAACTTATATCAATACACCCCAGGGAGGGGTTGAATCCTGGCAGAGTCAAGCTACGCGTATAGCACCGATTAATTTTATCAAAAATTCATTTGGTCAGTATGGAACAGGTTCTGCTATTGCGAATAATCCAATTGCGGGTGTACAGGAAGCTGGTTATAATAAACAAAAGTATAAGGAGCTGATGGGCATTTTTGAGGTGGTATTTAGACCGATTCAAGATCTCGAGTTTAAAGGGAATTTTTCACGTTATACCTATGATAATTGGAGTAAAGATCGGGTCTTGACTTATAATCTTTACAATGATAAGGGGGAGGTCGCTTCTGTGCAGAATAGAACAACAGGCTTGACGGAAGGAGTGAGTAATAACTACCGAAATATGCTCCAATTTACAGTAGATTATAACAAGAAAGTTGGTGATCATTCCATCAAATTGTTAGGTGGATTCTCACAGGAATATTTTAATACATCAGAATTTTCCGCATTTAGAGAGAATCTCCCTTTTGGAGAAGTCGATGTGCTTAACAGTGGTAGTCAAATAAATATGAGATCTGCTGGACAGGCTAAAGATGTAGCCATTCAATCGTTATTTGGACGTTTAAATTATGATTATAAAGGTCGCTATCTTTTGCAGGCAAATATAAGAGGTGATGGTTCATCACGATTTGCAAAAGGTTATCGTTGGGGTATTTTTCCCTCTTTTTCAGCCGGATGGAATATCCATCAGGAAGATTTTTTTCATTGGGATTTAATTTCCTCTTTAAAATTAAGAGGTTCTTGGGGAATATTGGGTGATGCAGAAAAGGTGGGTACCTATGCAACTGCTGCTGTGTTGGCCTATGAGCCTGCGATGTACGGGTTTAATGGTTTGGTTGTTCCGGGGGCATGGAACAATGTGTCGATCAATCCCAATATCAGTTGGGAAGAATCGAAACAGACTAATTTTGGTCTGGATCTGGGAATCGCCAAGACAATCAATTTCAGTATTGATTATTTTATAAATAATAGGGATAAGATCTTGTATGCTCCTCCAGTACCTTCAGAATTTGGTTTAACAGGACCTTTAGACAACCTGTTGAAACTGAAGAGCTCTGGTTTAGAAGTTTTGGTTGGATACAAGGATCAAAAAAATGATTGGAACTGGGCCGTGGACTTTAATACTTCTTTTTCCAAGAATAAAGTCCGGGATTTAGCAGGAACAGGACCTTGGATTGGTTCCTCAACCTATACCGAGGTCGGGCATACCTTCAATCTTCCTTATGGATATCAAGCTATCGGACTATTTCAATCTGAAGATGAAATTCAGAACAGCGCATCGCAGGGAACAAATGTTTTTCCAGGGAACATCCGTTATCAAGATCAAAATCATGATGGCGTAATCAATGGGGAGGATCGTGTGATTTTGCGGGACAAGCCCAGTATTCGATTTGGTATGAATATCAGTTTGGGATGGAGAAATCTGGATATGATGGCTAATTTTTATGGAACACTACAAAATGTACGTTACATCAGCGGTTATGAAGGCTGGGCATTTTTTCTAACACAGAATGCAAGGCCTATGCATCTGGATAATTGGACAACAACGAATACCGATGCGAGTTATCCAAGATTGTCCTTACAAAATACTTCTAACGATCAGCAGTATTCTGACTATTGGTTAAGAAAGGCCGACTATCTCAAGATTCAGAATGTGCAGGTGGGATATACGTTTCCAAAACGTCTTATGGATAATTGGAAACTCAACGGACTTCGGTTATTTCTGTCGGGACAGAATCTGGCAACGATCACTGCATATCCTGGGTTTGATCCAGAGGGAAGTTATTATCCTCTATCCAGAACGTTTTCATTTGGTGTTAATCTCAACTTTTAAAAAAGCATGAAATGCTTGTCCGTATAATATGAAAACAAGTACTGCAGGCTGTTTCATTGCCTTTAAAAATATACTATCATGAAATTTAATTTTATAAGCAAAATAATAATCTGTGCATCTATTCCGGTGCTTTTTAGCAACTGTGAAAAGTTTTTGGATAGAGATCCATTATCTGAGGCTGCAGAAAAAAACTTTTGGAAAACAGAAAATGATGCCCTGGTGGGGCTTAATGCAGTATATACTGCATTACCTGGAGAACGGGACTTTTGGCGCGATTGTCAAAGCGATAACTCTGTTATGACCAATGCTTGGGGTGAAGGCGGCCTCGGGTATATCAGTATGGGTAATCATAATGCGGCGACTGCTTACGTTCAGGAGGAGTGGAGATATGATGATATTCGGAAATGTCTTTATTATTTGCAACAGTTAAGTAAAATGTCTTTTACGCAAGATGTAAAAAATAGACTTGAAGCGGAGGCTCGGTTTATTTTAGCATTGCGTTATTTTAGAATGGTGCAACATTACGGTAATATCCCATTGATCAAAGATGAACCGATCAATCTTGATGAAAGTGCATTACCGCGGACAGATAAAAACCTGGTGTTGGACTATGCTCTTGAAAATGTGGTTTATGCTATCGATCATTTGCCGGAACATTATACTGGAGCAAACTTGGGAAGAATCAACAAGGGGGCAGCCTACATGTTAAAAGCAAATATCTATTTACATCAAGCCAGTATCAAACAATATCATGAAGGAGCTGCAGATCCACAGTTGTGGAAACAGGCCTATGAGGCGGCATCCGAAGTTTTAAAAATGGGATATGGTTTAGTCGACGATTATGCGGAGGTGTTTAAGCAGGCCAACAATCTCAATACGACTGAAGTAATCTTGGCAAGACAGTACGTGGAAGATAAAATAACCCATATGTTACCAGTATTGGCTTCTCCGGCAGGAACAGGGATAACAGGAAATGGTTGGGCAAGTTTTTGTCCGACCCGCGAATTGGTTGATTCTTATCTCTGTACCGATGGTAAAGACATTCGCAGTTCCAATTTATATGATCCGGCAAAACCTTGGGAAAACAGGGATAAAAGGTTGAAAAAAACATTTATGTTACCTGGTGAACCTGTATTGCGTCCAAATGGCAAATATGCGGCGTACCAACCTCACCCAGCTTACAATATGGGTGAAAAAATCAACAGTGAGGGCGGGGGAATTACGGGGTATATGTACCTGAAGTTTAACGAACCGGAGTATGTTAAAACAGATGCTGGTTTTGCCAATTGGCCTATTTATCGCTATGCTGAAACCTTACTGATCATTGCTGAGTCATTGAATGAGTTTAAACCTGGTGATCTGCAGATCAAAACCATGATTGATCAGATTAGAAAGAGGGCAGGCCTACCTTTGTTAAGCAATAGTGATTTGTCAGATCAGGCTGTTATGCGTAAATTGATTCGGGAAGAAAGACGGCATGAGTTTGTTGCAGAACATAAGCGATATTTTGACATATTACGCTGGAAAATTGCGGAAGATGTACTGAATAAAAATGCAGAGGGTATTAACAGTAATCAGAATGATCTGATCGGTGACTGGACTAAACCGAGATTTCTTGCCCAAAACCGAAAATTTGAAAAGAGTAAACATTACCTATGGCCAGTGCCACAAAGTTCAATTGACAAAAATAAAAACCTACTGCCTCAGAACCCAGGATGGTAATAAGGCATTATAAACCGTAAATAATGAACAGAAGAAATTTTTTAAGGAATTCAAGTTTAATCAGCTTGGGTGTTTTGGCGACACAGTTTCCGGCATGGTCCCGCAGTATTTTTGCATGGGAACAACCAATTCATAATATTGAAGCCGATAAGGCTATAGATCCCCAATGGCTAGCTTCACTATATCAGCGTGGAGAAAAAATCAAGTACTTTAAAAGTAAAAATGAGCTCAAATATATTGGTATGCCTATTGGAGGACTTCATACTGGTACTGTGTATATCGGGGGGGACGGCCGGTTGTGGCTGTGGCAGATTTACAACGAATCTTACGATGGTATGAAGGAAGGTGTAGAACCGAAAATAGTGCTATGGAACAACGGTAAAGAACAGGTTCGGATTCGTCCAAGAGATGGTTCTGCTTATATTGAGCCGGCTATTGCAGATAATCTACGCATACTGGAACAGGGATTTGCAATATCTGTTTATTATAAGGGTCAGCAGTTGATAAAAGAGCTCCGCGAAAACCATTGGGACGAAATTGTATTTGAACCCTCGTACCCGACGTGTACAGTAACTTACAGTAGTGCTGATTTTCCGGTTGATGTAAAGCTTACGGCTTATTCTCCTTTTATTCCGTTGGATATCGAAAATTCTTCGCTGCCTATGACTACGCTGCATGTTGAAGTCGTTAATAAAACTGATCAACCATTGGATGTACTGATTAGTGGCTGGCTAGAAAATGGGGTTCATAAGAATAGAAAAGACTTTTCATCGGTCCGTAAAGTGTCGGTTTCGAAAGATCTTATTGATGGGAAAGCGTTATTTTTCGAATGTCAACAGGTTCCGGAGAAAGATCTTATAGCCAGTGATTATGGCTCTATGGCCATATCCTGCCAGCACAGTGATGCGATTGCTGTAGCGCAAATTAAAGAATGGCCTATAAACCCTGCTGATCTAATCAGTGAAGCAGGGTCTAGCAATATCGGTTTTAATGAGTTGCAGGTGGGGAGTCTTACTGTTAAAAGTAAGATACCTGCTGCTACAAAGGTTAAAATTTCTTATGCGATAAGTTGGCATTTTAACAATGTTCATCCTAAGCTGAAGGAAAGAATTAAAGATGCTCAAAATGGTTATTGGTACGGAACAAAGTTTAGTAATGCTTATCATGTACTGGAGTATTATAATCAGGAGAGAAATAAACTGGACGAAAACACATTATTATGGGCTGATACGTGGAATGACTCGACGCTTCCGTACTGGTTCCTGGATCGCACTTTTGTTAATATCGGAACTTTGGCTACAGCCAATACGTATCGGTTCGCAACGGGCCGTTTTTGGGGCTGGGAAGGTATCGGTGCTTGTGCAGGAACCTGCACACACGTCTGGCAGTACGGACAGGCCATGGGACGTATATTTCCTGAGCTGGAGCGTAATCTGCGTGAGGTCACGGATCTTGACATTGCCTTTAAACCAGAGACTGGGGCGATTATTTTTAGAGCCGAATATGAAAGCCGTCCTGCTATAGATGGGCAGGCAGGTGTTGTACTTCGTTTTTACCGGGATCATCAGATGTCTAGCGACAATGTTTTTTTGAAGAGAAATTGGGCTAATTTAAAAAAAGCGATCCAGTTTATTATTGATCAAGACAAGAACGGCGACGGTATGACCGATACACCTATGGAAAATACGCTCGATGCGGTCTGGGAAGGTGAGATATCATGGATTGTAGGTCTTTGTCTGGCTGCTGTACAAGCTGGAGGGGCAATGGCTACGGAAATGGGAGACAGGAGTTTTGCAAAATTGTGCTACGATTATGTCAAGAAAGGCTCCGTGAATATGGATAAAGAACTCTTTAATGGTGATTATTATATTCATCGTCCCAATACAGAATCTGGCCGTAAAAATCTGGGTTCTTACAACACTTGCCATATTGATCAGGTGTATGGACAGGCATGGACTTTTCAATTGGGGATGCCCCGTATCAATGATCAAAAACAGACATTGGCGGCTTTACGTGCTTTATGGAAGTACAACTTTACAATGGATGTAGGTCCTTATATCAAAACGCATTTGAATGGCCGGCCCTATGCTCTTGCCGGAGAGGGGGGGATGGTGATGAATACCAACCCTAAAAATGAAGCGAAAGCTTATGGGGAAAATGAAACCTGGCAATTGGGTTATTTTCATGAATGTATGAGCGGATTTGAACATCAGGTAGCCGCGCATATGATGGCAGAAGGTATGGTGGAGGAGAGCTTAGTTTTGACCCGGGTCATTCACGACCGTTACCATGCTGCAAAGCGGAATCCATTTAATGAAATAGAATGTAGTGATCATTATGCCCGTGCCATGGCAAGCTATGGTACATTTGTGAATGCTTGTGGATATGCGTATCATGGTCCTAATAAATACTTGGCTTTTGCACCGAAGGTATTGCCAGAAAAGTTCAAAAGCCCTTTCACAACAGCAGAAGCATGGGGAAGTTATGAACAGATTCAACAAGATACTGAACAGACAAGTCAGCTGTCTGTGGCTTATGGAAATTTACAGCTGCAGAAGTTTTCGATAGGTAAGGTCAGAAATGAGCCTGTGCAAAAGGATCGACTAAAAGCAGTTCTAAATAATAAACCCCTAAAATTGTCGAGAGTAGAGGATGCTTCGGATAAATTAACGGTAACATTTCAGAAGGAACTGCAACTGAACAAGGGGGATTTACTTCAGATTAGCTGGTCATGATAAGAAGATTGAGAACTATAATGGTATTGCTGCTGATACTTTCTTTAGTCGCTTGTCAACCCGCCAGTGTTCAGCAAAAGGGAAGCGTAAACAATAAGGATTGGCAACAAAGGTTAGAAGAGCAGCTGCCTTTGTTGGGACATCGGAACTGGATTTTGATTGTTGATAAGGCCTACCCAGCACCTCATAATTCGGATATTGTGATGATCAATACTGGAGCAGAAATGATGGATGTGCTGCGCGAAATGGACAGTATATTTCAGGTGCAGGCTCATATCAAACCGATTATTTATCAGGATGCAGAACTCAATTATCTGGATGAGGGTTTAGTAAAAGGTGTAGATAAGTATAAAAAGGAGGTTAAAGCCCTCTGGAGTAAATATACTGTTCAGGATATTCCACACGAAGCGATATTCAAAAAAATAGATGAGGCATCAAAACTGTTTAAAGTGATTGTTCTTAAGACGGAATCATTACAACCTTACACCTCGGTATTTATAGAGCTTGACTGTGGCTACTGGGATGCTAAACGGGAGGACTCATTAAGGTCACGTATTCGCTAAGTATTTAAGTTTTTTTTTGTCTATTAATAATTCTAAAGACTTAATTGATAAAAGCCACTTCTTTATAAAGAAGTGGCTTTTGTGTGCTCAACTGAACTTAATCTTATTTTTTTATAGCTTCTTTTATCTCAGGTAAATCCGTATTGTACTTTTCTATATTCCATCCAGGTACATGTTCTACCATGGGTGGAATTCCCATAGGTCAATAGTTCGCAGTACTGATTTAGGACTCAATCTGAAGTGCAAGTATTGTTTTTCCATTATTTGATCTGTAGACTAAAATGCTGGAAAGAACTAAATCTGCTATATCATGCCCCCATATTCCGTATTTACCATCTGTTTCATTTCGATTGTACATGGTCGTTCTTTTCTCTAATGGAACCGTTTTCACCGTAGCACTATTTTCTTCTTCCTCATAGAGGATGTAATATTGTTTACTGATTGCATGTAATAATTGTTCTCTGGTAAAACCCTTTTCTGATGTTATCGTGAACTTATATTCCTTGTTTAAGGGATAGTCTATAAGTATTTCTACTGAAGAGTTGTTCAGTACAATTTCATCCTTATTATGAAGATTGTCCATGTCAGCATCGGGTTTTTCTAACTGTATCCAAGGAATGAAACCATCTTCATAATCATTTACATTATCTGTTTTTACTTGAAAATTAATCGTGTAAATCAGCTCTCCAAGTGTTGAATAGTCTTTGTTTAATGATAACTGTTCTTTTTTCTCTATGATTTCTGCTGGATCTTTAGAGTTAATTGCATGATGTCCATGACAACTAAAGAATACAACAAGTGAAATAATATAGAGCAGGTTCTTATAGTTAAACATGTTACTTGATATATAATAGGTATTATAAGCTATATAAATATAGCAATTGATTTCTTTAAAAATCACAAGACCATGAAATTAAGTTTGTAATTGTAGGGGAGTGAAAAACAGGATCTTGTCAATGGTTGTATCTCAAGTTAAGGCGTTAACTTCAACGATTTCTCTTGAACAATATGGTGTTTTTAATTGTTAATACTCTAAAGTATAATTATGGAAGAAGATAAATTAAATATGGACACCCGTATTATCGCTTATGATAAGCATTATGGTTTTGTTGAAAATCCGAATGATTTCAACTTTGAATATAATCCCCATCGTCTCATTGTCAAAAATTATGCTTTGAGAAAGAATGATAGAAAAGCGTATGAGAGTTATCTGACCACTTTTTTCCCGGAACTGGCTGCGATCGAACTAAAGAATTTTGATACAGAAGTTAATTACATCAGACATTTTGACAATGAGGAGCTTGCTGCCTGGTTGGCTAGCAACGATATACAAGTCGTAGAATCTGATATTAGTTGTTCAGATCCTGATGCAATCTTTAAAATGGTTTATGTGCCTGAGTCTGAAAGCCCCACGTCATATGTTATTAAGGAGGAGGACTTTATATTGAATAGAATATTGCCGGGAGAGCTCATTAAGGAACCGAATAAAACATGGATCAACATTAAAAAACCTAAATTCTAATTTTTTTACATTAAAACCTTTTCTTTAAGGAGTATATTTGAAAAGTGAATTAAATTAATCACTTTTCAAATATACCCTATACCTAAATATGACAGGATTCAACATTACATGTGATGATTCCGGTTAATCCAGATGGACAACATCGCTTAATCCCACTTTACATTCAGGTTGTTTTCGGTTGCAAATTCTTTTCCTAGCGATACTAAAGAGTTTAATCTTTTTTCAAACTCAGCATTGTATTTTTGTTCTATTGAATTTGCTATTTTATCTTTTTGCTCTTGAGGAGCTTTGGTGTCACAAAGCTGCGCATAAGCAGTATATTCATTTTTATATACCGGCAATACAAATTCATATAGTGCAATGGCTTGTTTTTTGATTTCTTCTCTATCATCACTATTGGCTGATAGTGCATTTAGATCCTTAAGTACTTTTTCCAAATAGAGAATCTTATTTTTAATAATATCTGTCGCTTCATTTCCGTTCTTTTTGCTGGAAGGAATATCTGGATATTCAATTGTATTATCATTAAGTTCTTTTGTCAGTCTCGGTGTTCCAAAATCGGAAATCATGTTACTATTTAAAATAGCAACACCAAAGAATTTATCTGGTGTTTCCGCACAGGATTGTAATAGGATAGAAAATGTTAAAAGGAGGGTGCATACCTTAGCAAATAATGATTTAAAAGTACTCTTCATGTAATTATTTTTTTAGTTTTTTAATGAATTATCTGTTTTAAAACAGAATCTACCTGATAAATCAAAAACTGAGCCATCTACTACTATAATTTATAATGATCAGGATACACTGTTTATAATAAGTGCTTTTCATTTTGAAATATAATTCGACCAGTTATAACTGGACATAAATAGATTATTCAAAGTTGTAGTACTTTAAGTATCTTAAGCGGAATTATTTAAACTTATTTTGACGCTTAATCCTCTTGTTTTGATCTCACCTGTTATCTATCGCGTCATGTCGGAAAATCTTTATTGGTTATCTTGTCGTATTATTATCATTGGTATCTTTTGTGCAGGTTGGCATCTCCTTGCTTCCTTTCTGGAAAGGCTTACGTTTGTAAATATTGTGGACTGTTCATTCTGATCAGGCTTAATCTTATATGGGAATAAGTCTTGAGGTATTTACACTATTCTGAGGCTATTCCCATAGGTGTATCGTAAGGTTGATGGTAAGTTAATATTGGCGTAATATCTTCGACCTATCTTTGTTAGGTCATGTCTACCCAAACCAAGAAGGAAATCCTTTATTTGTCTCGATTTAAAAATGGAGATCCACGAGCTTTTACCTTTTTTTTTGATTGTTACTGGGAAGAGTTATATACAGTAGCTTACCGGCATTTGCAGGATGAAGCGATTTCGAAAGATATCGTTCAGGAAGTATTTATTCAGATTTGGGAAAAACGCCACCTGCTTAAGGAGGATTACGAATCGTTAAAACCTTATTTTTTTAAGGCAATCAAGAATAGGATCTTAAATCATTATGCAACAGAGAAGGTACGTGAAAATATCATGGAAAAGATACTGTACCGGATGGATAAGTTTACAGCCCTGAGCGATAATACACATGCGCAGTACCAGGAATTAGAAAATATAGTAGATCGTTCTGTAGCCAGGTTACCCAAAACCATGCAGGCTGTATATCTTTTGAGAAATGATAATTACTCCATTCAACAGATTGCTCAAAAACTGAGTATTGCCGAGCAGACGGTAAAAAATCATCTGTATGAAGCAAAGAAAATATTGAAGCAAGATCTGACGCAACGATTCGCCGACCACGATGATATCTTTTTAGTTTTAGCAAGTGCTTACCTGTTTCATAATTTCTTAACCTAAAGAAAACAGTTTCTTAAAGTATTTTAAAGCTCTTCACCTGTAGTAAGTAAAACAACAGGAGAAAAGTGAATTTAGAAGAGTTTAAAAATATAATACAGCGTTACCTTGAAGATAAATTGTCTGAAGAGGAAAAAAATACCGTGGATAGCTGGTATGATGAGGTGTCTTCTGGTACAGCAGATCCATTTACAGATGAACTGCATAAAACCAAAGTAAAGGAAGCGATATTCGCGGCATTTCCTCCTGCCATTCAAGCAACTAAAAAACAGCCGCGCGTGGTACGGCTCCGCTGGATTTCTATTGCGGCTTCAGTTTTGATTTTCGGTATTTCAAGTTTGTTAATCTATCAAAGGTCGCAACCCTTCCGTCAAGATACCACGGCGGCTTCAATTGTGTTCACACAGATTTCGACGCGCCCAGGTGAACAAATGGAGTTGCAACTTCCAGATCATTCCACCATAATGCTAAATGGAAATACTCAGGTTCGCTATCATGAACAGGAGTATCTGCAAAGCCGAAAAATTTACTTGGATCAAGGAGAAGCCTTTTTTAATGTGCAGCGCGATACCCTACATCCGTTTTCTATCGAAACGGGAGCATTGACCATTGCTGTGCTCGGTACTTCTTTTAATGTCAATAATTCCGAGCAATCAAAAAATATTACGATCGATGTTAAAACGGGACGTGTGCGTGTCGGGAGCAAGATAAATCCATCATTACACGTGCTTACAGCAGGAAAAAGTTTACAATATGAAAAAAATCTGGGGAGCTATAAACTGTTTGATACTAATGCTGATCATGCCGATATCTGGACACGTGGAGGTATTTTAATGTCTGGCGCTAATTTTCAGGAATTGCAGGAACTTATTTACAACCGTTATGGCTTGATCTTACGCAGTGACAGCTTGGATACAGATCGTTTTAGCTATTCACTGCTTTTACCGCAGGTAAAATCGGTCGATCAGCTTCTTCATATGATCTGTCATATTCACCAAATTAATTTTAGAAGGGAAGGAAATGAAATAATACTACATCAATAAACTTAAAACAGTTAAAGTTGGGAAACTTGGGGAGTTTCTCAATAAAAAGTGCTCATCTGGCAAACCGCAAAATCGACCAGCGAGCACCCTTAATTCATGTTAAATGATAAACATTAATGCAAATATATGTATAAAATTACGAAGCTCAGCACATTGGCTGCTGCATTAGCTTTCAGCTCATTTGTATCGATCTCTGAAGTTACAGCAACTTCAATTCATGCCCATAGCAGGCAAGTTAAATCAGAAGGAATCAATATCCATCTAAAAGCAGGTAATGCTTCGCAGGCGCTCATGCTTCTATCGCAGCAAACTGGTCTCGGTATCGGTTATGACAAGCAAGTTTTACAATTGGAGAAAGTCCTGGTAAAGGAGCGCACTTTTCAAAATGCAAGCTTTGAAGAAGTATTGCGCTATATTTTGAGAAATACCAATATCCAGTCAAAAAAGGTAAATGGTGCTGTCGTTTTGGTGACCGAAGAAGTGCAGCAGACCTTTAATTTGCGTCTGCATGTCAGCGATAATGCACTCAAGCCAATTGTTGGGGCATCTATTAAAATTAGATCTAACGGTCAAAGTGTGCTGACTAATGCCAAGGGAGATGCTCAATTGAAAGTTCCGGCGGGTACTTATAACATCTTGGTTAGCCATATTTCTTATGGAACCAAGGAAATAAGTGCGCTAAAGATAGATGCCAATTCTACTGGGGTACAGTCTGTCATTTTAGAAGAAAATAAAAATGAACTGGGAGAAGTGGTCGTCACAGCTCTGGGAATCAAACGGCAGGACCGTTCACTTGGGTATGCTGTAGGTACAGTGAAGGGGGAAGATCTGAATCGGGTGAACAATGATAATTTTATGATTGCGATGGCAGGAAAGGTTCCGGGGGTTACGATTAGTGCCACGGGTCCTACAGGTTCCTCGGTGAGTATGGTGATTCGTGGTGCTTCATCTTTAAGTACCGATAATCAGCCTCTATTTGTCGTTGATGGGGTGCCGATCATGAATCAGCTTAACAATATCGGCCAGATTGGTGATGATAATAAGGTCGATTATGGCAATGCGATCTCCAATATCAATCCAGAAGATATTGAAAATATTTCTGTTTTAAAAGGACCCAGTGCCGCGGCTCTGTATGGATCGCGAGCTGGTAATGGCGTTGTTTTGATCACAACTAAGAACGGTAAGAATGCGGAGAAAATGACTATAAACGTGACCAGCAATACCGTTTTCGATATTCCTTATCATTACATTGACTTGCATAACAAATTTGCAAGTGGTACAATGCCCTGGAAACCTGGAGATCTTGCCGGCGATCTGAAGATTGAAGAGGAATCCAGTTATATGGTGGGGCCTGCTTTGGATAAAGGGTATAAGGCCATCCAATGGAATAGTCCACGTGATGCCGATGGAAATCAGATCCCGACAGAACTAAAGTCTTACCCGAATAATATTAAAAATTTTGTACAGACTGGAATAACGAGTACCAATGGCATTTCGTTGGCTAATCGCAGTGAGCGACTCGATTATCGTTTTTCTTATTCTAATATGAACAATAGAGGTATTGTACCTAACGCCGATTTGTTTAGAAATACATTAAATATTAATGCAACGATGCGTCTACGGCATAATCTTTCATTGGGAATGTCTCTGGATGCGAGTCGAAACAATTCAAATAATCGTCCGGCTACCAATCGCGGAACAAATCCTTTGCAGGCGGCATATGAAGTCGCACCTCACATCAATATCTTGGATCTGAAAGATTATTGGATGCCTGGACAGGAAGGGTTACAGCAACGCTCGCAGTCAATTGGAAATTTTAATAACCCTTATTTTTTAGCCTACGGTGTCAATAATGGTTTTGTGCGCGATCGTGTATTCGGAAATTTGCGCTTGGATTGGAACATTCGGAAGGATTGGAATATGATGGTGCGCTATGCGACAGATGTGTACTGGGAGAATCGGGAGACTAAAATACCCTATAGCTATACCAATGAACCACGAGGTGCCTATGGTATTGTCAATCTGATGAATATGGAACAGAATATTGATTTTCTGACTACTTATAATAAAAAGGTAGGCGACTTTCATGCAACAGGATCGCTTGGTGGTAATCTCCGTTATTCTAAATCAAATTCGGTACAAAATGCCTCTAAGAATGGTGCTGGCCTAACCACTCCCGGTTTGTACAGTCTTTCCAATATCAGTCCGCTGAACTTGGATTTTGCAAGTAGTCTTTCAGAGCGTGCTGTCAATAGCGTTTATGGGTTGATCAATCTTAGTTATCGGGATATGGTATACCTGGATTTGACAGGTCGAAATGATTGGTCAAGTACTTTACCCGCCACCAATCGTTCTTACTTCTATCCGTCGGCATCCCTGAGCGTATTGGCCGACCGTGTTTTTACGTTGCCAACGGCTGTGAGTCTCTTCAAGTTGCGGGGTGGTATCGCCCGTGTAGGAAATGATACCGGAAGCTACAATTTGTTTAATGTGCTGAGTAATCCCGGAAGCTGGGGTGATGTGTTGCGTATCACACGTTCTGGAAAGCTTCTTTTACCCAATCTTAAGCCAGAACAGGCTACTTCTTACGAGGTTGGTACTGATCTCGGAATCTTGAAAAACAGATTAAAATTTGAAGGGACCTATTATACGCTAGACAATAAAAATCAGATCATTTCTACGATATTACCGAGCTCGAGCGGATTTAGTTCGAGGAATATTAATGCGGGACTACTGAGTAGTAAGGGAATAGAACTGGCATTGTCTGGACGTCCCATTGAAAAGGAAAACTGGACCTGGGATTTAGGTGCTAACTGGTCACGTAATCGCACACGTATCAATGAGCTCTCGGAAGGTGTTGAATTTCATACTTTCTGGACAGATGGTCGAGGTGGAGCACGTACCTATGTAGGGGAAGAGATAGGTGATCTGTACGACTCTAAACTCGTGACTGTTGAAGATCCATCATCTCCCTATAACGGTTATCCTATTTTAGATAAAAATGGTTCTTGGCAGGCTGTACGTATTAATAATAGCCGTAATAAGATCGGCAATTTTAATCCTGATTTCAGTATGGGTATCCAGTCCTCACTGCGTTATAAAAAATGGACAATGCACCTTGCCGCTGATCTGCGTTTTGGAGGTAAATTTATGTCTCAAACTTACCGCTATTTTGAATCGAACCTGACTACACAACGATTTTTGGATCAGTTAATAAACCCTAAGGGATTAACAGGGGAGTCATTACGAAATTATTTGATTGAAAATGACCTGGTTCGTGTACAAGGCAATCGTTATCCTATTGTTGGAGGGCCAGGTGATGAATATGGGGGCTATCCTGTCAATGTGGGTGGAAATGTTGGAAACTTCGGCGTATTCAATCCAGGAGTTATTGCTGAATACGATGCTCAGGGTAATATCAAAGGATATAAGGAAAATCTCGGAGGTGAGGGGACAAAGTATATCGCTTATTCAGACAATTATCCTTGGGATTTTATGAATGCAGCCACATTTGACGCATCATTTATCAAATTAAGAGAGCTGTCTTTCAGTTATGATTTGAAAGGAAAATGGCTTACCCGTATGGGCATCGATGGTGGAAGTGTAGGGGTCTATACGCGTAATTTACTTTTATGGACAAAGGCTAAGGTCGGAATTGATCCAGAAATGGCATTTCAATCTGAGGTCGGAGTCGGTTTTAAGCAGGGGATAGAGCGTTACAACGTGACTCCTTGGGCTATGCCTATCGGATTTAAAGTTAATATCACATTTTAATATAAAGCCAACAATGAACAATTATTTTAAAATTATAAAAATAGCATTATTTGTATCCACCATAAGTTTTTGTTTGTGGAGCTGTAAAGATCTCACGGAAATCAATATCAATCCAAATGGTGTTAGTGAGGAAGACGCAAATCCAAATTTACTTTTACCTACTATACTTGCTGGTGCAGGAAGTAAATATAATGATCTCAGTTTTACAGATCTAGGTGGTGTAGTTCAATACACCCAACTGGATGCCTGGTTTGATTCGCACAATGATTATGAGTGGACTGGGGGGATATTAAGTTGGGATGCTTATTATGGATTCTTACGCGATAATGAATTGATGCGTCGCCGGTCTGAAGAATTGGGGCTTGATTTTCATCATGGAGTTTCACTGGTCATGCGCGCTTATCTGTTTGGCTTGATCACAGATTTGTGGGGCGATGCCCCTTATACCGATGCGTTGAAAGCTGAACAGGGCGGAGTGCAGTACAACTTCCCAAAGTTTGATCGACAAGACGTGATCTACAAAGGAATAATTGAAGAGCTGAAACAGGCAAATACCCTATTTTCAAAACCAAATGGCCGTTATGATGTTTTGGCAAGTGCAGATATCTATTTTGGGGGTAATGTCGCAAAATGGCGTCGTTTTGCGAACTCATTGGCGTTGCGTTACTACATGCGAATCGCTGAAAAAGAAAATACATTTGCTAAGCAAGGAATAGAAAATATGCTAGCTCATCCGGCTGATTTTCCAATAATTACATCTGCAGAAGATGAGGTTTTGATGAGTTTTATGGGAAATAATGCATCAGATTCTTGGCCTTCGAATACCGTTTATGATGCAAGTGGGAGTAATTTTCGCCGGATGAAAATGTGTGCAACACTTGTTGATCGCTTGCAAGCTCTTCATGATCCACGCATTGCAGTTTGGGCCAAAAAGGTGGAAATCCCGATTGAGGTTCGTACGACTGAACCAAGTGGAACGGATAAAATTGTGAACGGTGTACGCATTGTTTCACCCGATGTGGTGAAAGGTATTGCGGTGGATGTGGATGCTCAATATGTAGGGCTACCACCCAGTGGTTCTAAAAATCCTTCGGCTTATAATCTCAATCCAAGTCCTGGACAAACGTCGATGAATCCGCATGTTTCTTACCTCAATGATAGCTATAAAGCAGCTAAGGGGGGAATACTGAAAGCTCGACTACTGGCGGCATCTGAAGTGAGTTTTATATTAGCTGAAGCGGCATGGAAGGGATGGGCATTGCCAGAGTCTGCAAAGGCCTATTATGAGCAGGGTGTACGCAATTCGCTCGCTACCTGGGGCAAAGAAGATGCGTATAACGTATATATCCAACAGCCTGGTGTCGCCTTTAATAACACCCAAGCACAGATTATGGAGCAGAAATGGATTTCTAACTGGTCAACAGCAACGCAGGCTTGGTTTGACTATAGAAGGACGGGCTATCCGCAATTGAAAGCTGGGCCTGCTGCGATTCGTTCTCAATTACCATTACGTATTCCATACATGCAGAATGAAATGAGTGTGAATCAAAAAAATGCAACAGAAGCATTGGCTAGAATTGAAAAAACGGCCTACTCACAAGCAGATAATGAAAATAGTGCATGGTCTAAATCTTGGTTGTTACAAGGAACGAACAGACCATGGTAATTTTATATGTACACCATTAATATTGATGAAATGATTTTAAAGAATTTAATTTTATCCTTGAGTCTGTGCTGTGCCCTATATACAGGAACAGCACAAACGAACGATCGAGGCCTATATCCTGATCGTATCACGTTGACTTGGTCAGATCAACCATCAACGACACAATCTGTAAGTTGGCGGATAAATGGTTCTGCGACTAAAGCTGTGGGGCAGGTTGTAGAGGAGCAGAGCAGCCCTGATCTAGAGAAATCTGCACAGACAGTATTAGGTGTAACGAGTCCATTAAAAATTGAAGGTCAGACTGCGGATAACTATGGACAGGTTTCGTTTCAAGGCCTAAAGCCTGGTACAATCTACACCTATCGCGTAGGGGATGGTAAGAATTGGAGTGCGTGGAATCAGTTTCGTACGGCTGATGTAAAGGGTGATTTTTCATTTATTTACCTGGGCGATGCGCAGAATGATTTACGCTCGAAATGGTCCCGATCTATTAGAAAAGCTTTTCAACAGGAGCCTAATGCACGTTTTATTGTCCATGCTGGCGATTTGATAAACCGTTCAAACAACGATAGCGAATGGGGGGAATGGCATGAAGGAGCTGGATTTATCCATCAGATGATACCTGCTGTACCCACACCAGGCAATCACGAATACCGCAGAGACTCTTTGGAGCAGCTGGTCTTAGATCCGCACTGGAAAAAGCATTTTAATCTTCCTAGAAATGGACCAGTGGGAATGCAAGATGCGGTGTATTATTTAGATTATCAAGATGTGCGCATGATCTCTTTAAATTCGCAATTGATCATGCTGGATTCTATTGCTGCTAAAAAACAGGAACAATGGTTAACGGAGGTTTTGGCATCTTCAAAAGCCAAATGGAATATTGTGGTGATGCACCATCCGGTTTATTCAACTGCAAAGAATAGAGACAATACCATTCTTCGAGAACGTTTTAGACCTATTTTTGAAAAATATGGCGTAGACTTGGTTTTGCAGGGACATGATCATACCTATGCACGAGGAACAGCTGGTAAAGTTCGTCCGGTATATCTCCTTTCTGTAGCAGGGCCAAAGATGTATGGTTCTGATTCGGAACGTTGGATGGAAGTGTCAGGTGCGCAGACGCAGCTCTACCAAGTTATTCGGGTTACGGACAGTAAACTTATCTTTTCAAGTTATAAATTGAATGGACAATTATTTGACTCATTTGAACTAACTCACAAATAACATGATACATGTATTAACTATTTTTCGGGTTCTGTTAATCGTTTCAAGTGTTTTGTTTTCAATTGCTTATGGTCAATCTGGTCGTTTGCTGACCAAGCTGTCGGAAAAAGAACAACATATTGCTGCTCACCGTGGGGCACATAAGGAATTTCCTGAGAATTCAATCGCCTCCATTTTGGAGGCGATCAGGTTAGGAGTTTCTGTTGTTGAAATCGATATTCGCAGTACCAAAGATGGTGTGTTGATCTTGATGCATGATGGAACGGTAGATCGCACAACAACAGGTAAAGGAAAAGTGAGTCAGCTGACCTATGCTGAAATACAAACCTTGTATTTACGGGATACTCCAGCAGGTGCTGCCTCTAACTGTCATATTCCAACGCTTAAGGAAGTACTACGCTTATGTAGAGGTAAAATTATATTGGATATAGATTTTAAGGAAGAAAACGAAAAATATGTGGCAAAAACTTTTGAATTGATTGCTGCAGAAAATATGGAAGATGAAGTTCTGTTCTTTTTATACGATCACCGACTTATCGAAAAGTTTTATAAGCTCAATCCTCGTATCACTCTTTTTCCTCGTGCACGGAGTATGAAGGATCTGCATGAGATACTAAAATCCAAACGAACTTCCATTGTTCATATTGATGAGTCTTTCGATAATTATAATGAATTAGTAAAGCTTAAAGATCAGGGTGTTATTTTGTGGATGAATACGTTGGGCGATACAGATGAAAAAGCTCTTCGTGAAGGAAGTACTGTTTACGAGATCTTCCTGAAAAAATACCCTTATGTTAGGATTATACAGACGGATAATCCATCTCTCTGGAAAAATATCCTTTCTGGAAAGCATCGTCAGTAAAGATTTTCGTAGGATGCGATTTAACAGCTAATCATTTGCGCTATTATTTTTTGATTCAAATGCATCATGTTCTTGTTGCAGTTTCAATGCTAATGAAAAAGAATATAAAATACACAAGGATCTGCGGATGCTTGTGTATTTTTGCAAAAAATAAGTTCAATGAGCGCAATACTTCGATATTTAAATCCACACGGTAAAATAAACTATAGAGTAGAGATTTTGGCAGGATTGACTGTGGCGATGACCATGATTCCAGAATCATTGTCATTTGCTATACTAGCTGGTCTTTCTCCTTTGACGGGTCTCTATGCCGCGTTTATAATGGGCCTGGTCACGGCTATTTTGGGTGGGAGACCGGGAATGATTTCTGGCGGTGCAGGAGCAACTGTCGTCACACTCATAGCGTTGATCAGCATGCATGGTGTTGAATATTTGTTTGCTACTGTTGTACTGGCAGGTATTTTGCAGTTTATGGTAGGAGCTTTCAAATTTGGGAAGTTCGTCCGACTGATTCCGCAACCCGTGATGTATGGCTTTCTTAATGGTTTAGCTGTAATTATCTTTATGTCTCAGGTCGAGCAGTTTAAGACTGTAGATTCTTCAGGAGTAACACATTGGTTATCGGGTGCTTCAGCCTATATTATGTTAGGGCTTACTTTATTTGCAGCATTAGTGGTCTATCTATTCCCTAAGATTTCTAAAGCGATTCCAGCATCATTAGTAGCCATATTGGCCACCTTCTTGCTCGTGTATATTTTTAAGATCGATACCAAAACAGTGGGCGATATCGCTTCTGTTAAGGGTAACTTACCGGCATTTCATATTCCTTCTGTACCCTTTACTTGGGAGACAATAACTATTATCTTTCCATTTGCGCTGGTTATGGGCTCGGTGGGGATGATTGAGTCGCTTTTGACCCTATCAATGGTCGATGAACTGACAAATACGAAAGGAAACGCTAATAAAGAAGCTATGGCGCAGGGAACGGCGAATCTGGTAAATGGATTTTTTGGAGGGATGGGAGGCTGTGCTATGGTGGCACAAACGCTAGTTAATATTAATGCAGGGTCCCGTTCACGACTTTCCGCTATTATCGGTGCCCTCACAATATTGACGATCATCCTGATTGCTTCTCCTTTTATTGAACAGATACCGATGGCTGCTTTAGTGGGGGTAATGATGGTGGTGGCTATAGGAACTTTTCAATGGATTTCTTTCCGTATTATCACTAAGATGCCGAAGTCTGATGTAATCGTCGGTATGCTTGTCGCACTAATTACGATTGTGTTGCACAACTTGGCTTTAGCTGTACTGGTCGGTGTGGTGATTTCGGCACTTGTATTTGCTTGGGATAATGCAAAACGTATTCGAGCGCGAAAAACGATTGATGAAGCCGGAAATAAGGTGTATGAAATTTATGGTCCGCTATTTTTTGGGTCAGTAGCTGGATTTTTAGAGAAATTTGAAGTCAATGAAGACCCTGATCTTGTGATCGTTGATTTTAAGGAAAGTAAGATTACAGATATGAGCGCTATAGATGCCGTTAATAAACTTGGATATAAATATCAGAGTCAATCTAAAACACTTCGCTTACGCCATCTGAGCGAGGATTGTAAAGCCATCATGAGGAAAGCAAACAGTCCGGTAGAGATTGAGGCTTCTGAAAATGATCCGACTTATAAAGTAATGCCAAAATAATTTTTTACTGCTGACAATAGGCTGTCACTATTGCTTGTAATTTTGATTTATCAATTAAAAATAAAGCGATATGAATACAGCAGCAGTTATTACCAAAGAAGAATTATTGAAACATTGGTTAGGTCATAGAAACCTGACTAGAAGAACGATCGAGAAGTTTCCTGAAGCAGAGCTTTTCACTTATGCTGTGCCGGGTATGCGTACATTTGGTGAATTGGCAAATGAACTGATATCGATTGCTGTTCCCGGTTTAACGGGCATAGTCAATAGACAGGTGGAAGCATATGCTGAAGCAAATAAGTATACAAGCAAGGCTGCCATTTTAGAAGTGTGGGATCAGCATACGGAAGAGCTTAAGCAATTATGGGCGCAACTTAAAGAAGAAAATTTTCACGAGACATTTAATTTGTTCGGTCAATATGAGTTTCCTGTCATTGAAAATATTTTATATTTTATCGATAATGAGATTCATCACCGAGCGCAAGGATATGTTTATCTGAGAAGTTTGGGGATTGAGCCTCCATTCTTTTGGGAACGTTAATACCGCTAAAACTTAAGACCTCCAGGGAGCAAGCTGCTCTTTGGAGGTTTTTTTATGCTAGTCGTTCTGCCTGAGATTTCAGTAAGGACCTTACCGTGTCTTTTAAAGATTGGGGGCTAATAATGTCTGCACGGTCACCGAACATCATATACCAGCGTGCGAATCCCATGTCAGCATTTTTGACATCAAATACCATTTCGACCATACCATCATTCAGGCTTTCTTTTTTAAAACCAAAATATTTACGTTCCCAATGTAGATAATGCGCAAATTGTGGATCGACATGAAGTATTACGCGCGTAAAATTGGCTTCCTTTTCTCGTTCTGCGAGATATTGTTCAAGATCAGGATGTTGTTTAAATTGTAATTGATCCAATATTCTAATGTTAGAGATGCGATCTGTACGGAACTGTCTATAATCGTTTCTTACCAAACAGAAAGCATAGATGTACCAATAATTACTTTCATGAAACACACCGATGGGTTCTATGTCACGTACGCTAGGTTCTTGCTGATAGGTAGCCTGATAGCTAATTTCCAATACATTTTTCTGGGCGATGCATTGAAATAGAGTCGTCAAAGTATTGGGAAGTGCTGAGCTCAGCTGATTATGCGAAATAGATTTCATGACCACATGTTTATCAATAGTTTCCATCCAATCCTTATCGGAACTCCGTATAATCGCCTTCAGCTTATAGATGGCCGAAGAGAAATGATCTTTCATTTCCTTATCGATAAATTTAAACACCAGCTTCTCAGCGGCTACAAAACTCGTGATTTCTGCTTTTGTAAACATCATTGGAGGAATCTTATAACCCTCAACCAGTTCGTAACCTAATCCTGCTTCACCAATGATTGGAATGCCTGCCGCAGTCAGGCTTCTAACGTCACGGTAGATGGTCCGTAAACTGACTTCAAAACGGCTTGCTAGTTCTTGTGCTTTGACCGTTTTTTTGGATTGAAGTTGAATTAATATTGCTAGTATGCGATCAAATCGATTGAGCTGTTCCACTGTGATGTTTTCTTCTGAATGCTATTAAATATGGGTTTAAGATATAGAATAATTTTTGAAGACAACGATTGAAAGGGATAAATTTATTCGAACCTTTTGGTACACATCCTATTGAAAAAACAAGGCATCACATGTGATGCCTTGTTTCAATAGGAATGCTGTACTACCTTATTTTTTGATTGTTGTTTCTTCCAGATCCTTGATGATAGCAGTAGCATAATCTTCACCATTAAGTTCTGATGCCTGTAGCAGTGCGCCAGGACTAAAAACGTTGATTTCCATTATTTTGTCACCGATAATATCCAATCCTACGAAATACATCCCGTCCTGCATCAGTTTGTCGGCCACTTTCTGTACCATTTGCAGTAGTGCGGGACTGATCTCAGCAACTTGGGCTTTGGCTCCCTGGTGGATATTGCTCCTCAATTCTCCCGCTGATTGTACTCTGTGCACACTGGCGTATTTTCCATTAACGAGTAGGGGTTTCCCATTGAGTAGGAAAAAACGGATATCGCCATATTGTGCATCGGGCAAATATTCCTGAGCGATTAAATAACCGTCGCGACAGATCACCTCAACAATCTGCTTGAGGTTTTTACTTTCCTGCTCATTGACTAGAAACACATTTTTTCCCCCCGAACCCTTTAAAGGTTTCAGGATGATTTTATTGTTTTGCTCTTCAAAAAACCGCTTCACGTCATCGTAATTTCGCGTCACGATCGTGTGGGGACGGATTTCTTCGGGAAAGTTTTCGAGGTAAAGTTTATTTTCCGCATCAACGAGAGCGCGTGGATTATTAAGTACGCGTACACCAAGATTTTGTGCGAGCTGAGCAAACTGTAATCCCATAGATGCTGCCCAAGGCCTATTGATCATGTCAAGAACGGGGTCAAATCGCAGCCAAATAATATCTAGCTCCCGTAACGATATTTTTTCCTTGGCGGTAGACCGTAATTTATCAATCAATTGATCGGTATCTGCTATACCATCGATCTGATGTACTGCACGGGCATGAGCGGCTATTTTATCCTGATCCAGGTAAACAAAATCAGCAAGACCGATGTAATAGACGGAGTGGCCACGTAGGAGCGCTTTGTAGGCTAACAATGTTGTTGTGAAACTGGCCTTTTCTTTGTGTGTCTGATTGATGATGAATGCGATTTTCATATAGGAAAGTGCTTTTAATGATTTGAAAGGTTGAAAATATTGTCTCCTGATTTGATTTTTTCTAAGTTCTGTAAATAAGGTTCTGCCAGGTAGCGTGGTTTTAGGATCGGATTGTTTAATAATCCTCTTTGTGTTAATTCTTCAACAATGGGGATATAGTCTTCCCGGATTTTACCAATGAGCAAAGGAGAGAGCTCTCTTCCTTCACGGATATAGGTAATGATGCTCATGAGGCCTTTTAGATAGAGAGCATCTTTTGTTAAGCCACCACCGCGGTATACTCTGGTGCAGATATGAAAGGCTATTTCTTCTGTGAAATGATAATGATCTACCAATAAGAAGAAGGTATCGCTGAAATTATGCCCTGCTAGCATATGGTGTACTGCCACTACACGTGCAGCTATAATCCGTAGACGGTCTCCGCTAAGCTCGTTGACCATGTATTCGGAGAATACGGCAAGTCCTTCCTGCAACTGCTCATAGCCGGGTACACCCAGGCTGAACAGTTTAAATGGCTGCGACTTGCCATTGAAATAGGTGACAATGTGGGTACCTACTTCATGCTGTATGAGGGCAATGGCCCTGCTCGCTTCAACCTCATAATATTTGCTGATGTTCAATACACCTCGGTTGACCATGATGCCTGTGATATCTTCGCGGATCCGGACGCCGGTCTCCAGTGAAGGAAATTGTTGTCTGAGATAATGAAGCTCTTCCTTTGCCAATTTGGCGAATTCGGTTGCATTGATCATTTTTTTTGGAGGCGCCGGCTTCTTGCTGTGTTGTTCGTATACCAGTAGTATAGCCTTTGCGGTTTCCAGTAAATTGTCATTGACATTTCCGAATACTTGGAGGCTCCCGTGCATAAAGCCTTCATTGCCACGATCAATCAGCATGGTCATCATAGCATCAAGTTCCTTACGTTTATCCCTAAAAAGATAAGCGATAGTCGGATCATCAATATCTTCAATACGTAGATTATAAAGATTGCGTTTCACCAGCTCCGGATCTATTGGCATGGGTCTATATCTAAATTTTGGCGATTTTAAAAATTTATCTTTCTTAAATTGTAACCATGCTTCACGGGTATTTAAAGGACTGACTAAGAGCAAAAAGTCGAATTTCTGACTTTCAGAAGCTAAATTCTGATCGATTTCCATAATAAGGGGTTGCAGTTCAGTTGTCTTGAGCATCCTGAACTGTGATACCTTTAATGATGTATATAGTCTGATAAATTCAAGAAAACTCTTGCGTAAACTTTTTGTAAATATTTCCCGATAATTGCGCAGAATGAGCGGATATACCTTTCCAGTTGAGACATCATTATAATGCGGTTTCAGTGCAATACCCATGTAAAGTAATTGTTTAAATTCCTCTGCCAATGGATTGATAATAGGAGTTATATCTCTATTTTTTGGTGACTTTGTCTCTTTTTTTATAGCAGTAGACAAGAACATATTCTGTTCATCCGATTCTAAATCTTTGATAAATTTTTGAGCAATAGGAAGTGCTGATTTCTGTGAAATATGGATGGCGACGTCTGTATCCATCTCTTTATCCTGCCATATTTCAATCAATTGACATGCACCAAATTCATCTATAAGCTGTCTTATTATTGGCGTGATCACCGCATTGAAATCCAGATCTGATGATTTGCCTACTAAAGAACAAGATTCCGATTTAACCAAAGTGGATATCATCTGATCTTTGCGTTCTACAGGGATCCGGTAAACCAAAAGTAGCGGAATGATGCGTTTGAGAACAAGTTTACTATCTTTCGAAAACTGTATATGAACGGGCTCTTTTTGTATGATGGATGTAACTGCTTTCGTAATCGCTTTACTTTGATCCATAGTGACTTTGGTAGCTGTTTTTGATATACGATACAGAAGACCGTAATAGTTTCTTTAATGACTCGATATGATCAAGATTAGGAGTTCCTGTCCATTCATTCATAAAGTCTTTACGAAACTCAATAGAAAGTACACATCCTTTCTGACCATATTTACTTGTGACCCATTTGGAAAGATAACCACCTGAAAATTTGACGTTCTCACGTACGTCGATCTGATTTTCATTTATATTGTGTTCTTTCAAGTATTTTACAAATGAGTCGATCAAAGGCCTCCAAATACCTTTATTGTTGATCGTTCCAATATTTATCTCTGGATTTGCGTAGGTGTCGACTGTTTCGTCAGGACCAGATCGTTTAGCATTGTAACTATGGATATCATAAATAATAAAATACCCATTTTGCTGAATGCTTTTTTCAATCATGCCCGAAAGAACTTTTTGAATATAATGATACGATTGTTTGAGTTGTGCTAAGATTGTCTTAGTAGGAGGTTGCTTCCATACATTAAGCCCCCATGCCTGATCAGGGCGTAGATATACGGAATCTTGAATAGGTCTATTAAGGTCTACTTGGAATCTAGAGGTTTTAATAATCAGTCGATTAGTATCTAGATCTGTCAGCATACCCGTGTAAGGATCCTCCTCTCGTAATCGTTCGGATTCTGAAAGACTCATGATAGGTGATAGTTGTGGGGCAATCTGATGTCCATCATGTATAGCTAACGCTAGAACTGGTCCACCTTTTTCTTCCAATACATATTCTATTTCCATATTATTCTTTGCTTAAATTAAGTAGATCGTATATCTAGTAAACAATTTCGTGGACAAATAGTTTGAATAGTTGCTCATCAATATGCGATGTAAACTAATTCGCGGCATGCTTGTTATTAGAAATATATGGGATTGATAACTTTTACTAATCGCGGTATTTATTGTAAACAAGGTGATTTTTACGTAGACCCCTGGTTGCCGGTAGATTATGCTGTAACCACGCATGGACATGCAGACCACGTGCGCTGGGGCAATAAATACTATCTGTGCCACCATTTGACAAAGGCGATTATCAAATGTCGTATAAGCGAGGATCTGGTTGTCGAATCAATGGCATATGGGGAGAAAGTTGTTAGAAATGGTGTTCAGATTTCTTTTCATCCTGCTGGACATGTGATTGGCTCTGCTCAGGTTCGTCTTGAATATAAAGGTGAAATCTGTGTAATTTCTGGAGATTATAAAGTAGAATTTGATGGCATTAGTACGGCTTTTGAACCGATTAAATGCCATACGTTTGTTTCTGAAAGTACATTTGGACTTCCTGTATACAACTGGTTGCCTCAAGATGTCCTATTTGACGATATCAAGCATTGGGCAGCACAAAATAAAGAAAATAATAAAACGACCGTGCTTATTGCTTACAGCTTGGGTAAAGCGCAGCGTTTATTGCATAACCTAGCAGGATATCTGCCGATCTACGTGCATAATAGTATTGGTCGACTCAATGTAGCTATTGAACAGGCCGGAGTTACATTGCCTCCCTACAAAACAATAACAGCGGATATGAGCAGGGATGAGCTACAAGGGGGTATTTTAATCGTTCCGCCGGTCATGCGAGATAGCAAGTGGATCAAAAGTTTGCAGGGTGCTGCTGTTGGTATCTGTTCAGGATGGATGCAGGTGCGTTCGCATCGAAGATGGCAGAGTGCTGATGCGGGATTTGCACTGAGCGATCATGCCGATTGGAATGGGTTGATCACGGCCATAAAAGCAACTGAAGCTGAAAAGGTTTATGTAACGCATGGTTTTACATCGGTCTTTTCCCGCTATTTAACAGAGCAGGGAATACCTGCTGAAGCAGTGACAACACAATTTGGCATTGAGGATGAAGAAGCGGTAGCGGAGAAAGGGGGTGATCTTTGAGAAAGTTTAGCCGTTTAATTTCCAGACTCGAACAGAGTAATAAAACTAATGATAAATTAACTGCTTTGGTTGACTATTTTTCTGAAGCGGAGGATGCCGATAAAATTTGGGTTATTGCTTTGTTTACGGGGAAGAAGCCTAAAAGAACGATCAGTACCAACTTGTTGAAAGTGTGGATCACCGAGATCACTGGATTACCCACCTGGTTGTTTGTAGAAAGTTATCACAATGTTGGCGACTTGAGTGAAACGATTGCTTTGCTTTTGCCTCCTTCTACATCCACATCCGATATTCCATTGCATCAATGGATATTGGCGTTGAAGAACTTGTCGGATAGTAGCAATGAAGATAAAAAGGAATTTGTTTTCAACGCTTGGGAAAAACTGAGTACGCAAGAAAGATTTGTGTTTAATAAGCTGATATCAGGTAATTTTCGTATCGGTATCTCATCTAAAAATTTAATTCACGCGCTTGCAAAATTATCAGGTCTGGATACCAATCACATCACGCATAGCATTATGGGAAAATGGGATCCTGAGAAAATTTCTTTTGGTGACTTGATAGGTGGTTTGCATGTTAATACTGATAGTTCCTGGCCTTATCCTTTTTGTCTGGCATATCCGATCGATGTGCCTGTCCATGAGTTAGGATCGGTGGATAATTGGCAGGCAGAGTGGAAATGGGATGGAATCAGAGGGCAGATTATTAAGCGGAATGATGAATTATTTATCTGGTCACGTGGGGAAGAACTGGTAACAGACCAGTTTCCAGAATTGCACGTTGCTTTATCTGGTCTGCCAAACGGTACCGTAATCGATGGTGAAATATTGGCTGTACGTGAAGGCGAAGTATTATCGTTTAGTACTTTACAGCAACGGCTCAATAGAAAAACAATCAATAAAAAACAACTGGATGAGGCTCCTGTCGCCTTCTATGCCTATGATGTATTGGAATATGGCGGTATGGATTATAGAGCTGAAGCGCTCCATAAAAGAAGGGCTGTGCTCGAAAAGTTATTGCCAATAGCGGAGACAATTTTGACGGCTCCGATTGTTCCTTTTGATTCTTGGGAAAATTTAGTCGCAGAACGGAAAAAGTCTCGCGAACTGAATAGTGAAGGCATTATGCTGAAACGTCAGGATTCTTTGTATCATAGCGGTAGAAAGAGAGGAGATTGGTGGAAATGGAAAATAGAACCTTTTACCATAGATGTGGTGATGATTTATGCGCAAAAAGGAAGCGGGAGAAGAGCTAATTTTTTTACAGACTATACTTTTGCAGTACGCGACGGAGATCAGTTTATTACGATCGCGAAAGCTTATTCAGGTTTGACGGATAAAGAGATTAAAGAGGTCAATAGTTTTGTGGTCAAAAATGCCATAGAGAAATTTGGCCCTGTACGGACTGTAAAACCAGAACTGGTATTTGAGATTGCTTTTGAAGGAATAGCAGTTAGTAAGCGTCATAAAGCAGGGCTTGCGCTACGTTTCCCCCGAATTGTGCGCTGGAGAAGAGATAAAAAAGTAGATGACATCAATACGCTGGAAGATCTGCAGATACTATTAGAATCAACTATGAGGGATAGTGAAAGATGAAAAAAAAGGTAGGCTATCAAAAAGTTGTGAAATGGTTGAAAAGCAGGAAAAGAAAACCATTCCCCTTTCAAGAAGAGACATGGGCATCTTACTTGGAGGGATATAGTGGTTTAGTCAACGCACCTACCGGATTTGGTAAAACCTATTCTGTCTTTCTGGCACCCATCATTGCTTATCTGAATGAGGAGGGCAATGGAAGTAAAAGAAAAGGGAAATTGGGCTTGCGTGTAATCTGGATCACACCATTACGTTCATTGGCCAAAGATCTGGCACGTGCGATGGAAGAAGCTTTATTTCAGCTTGATGTTGACTGGAGGGTCGGCGTGCGGAACGGCGATACTTCAGTATCTGAAAAGCAGAAACAAAAACGAGCAATGCCACAAGTATTATTGATCACACCAGAAAGCTTACATTTACTTCTGGCTCAGAAAAATAACGATAATATCTTTGATGATCTAACCTGCATAGTTGCAGATGAATGGCATGAATTATTAGGCACTAAAAGAGGTGTTATGGTTGAGCTGGCGCTATCCCGAATCAAAGGTATGGTAAGTTTTAGGGAAAACAGGACGCTTCGCATCTGGGGAATTTCGGCGACAATCGGTAATCTCGAAGAGGCTTTAGCGGTTTTGCAACCTGATCATCAAGTGTTGAAAATAATTGTAAAGGCAGCAACTGAAAAGAAGATCCAGATTCAATCAATTATCCCTGATACCATCGAAATGTTACCTTGGGCCGGGCATCTGGGGATAAAATTGGCCGATAAATTAGTTCCTGTTATCAAAAAGAGCAAAACGACCTTGGTTTTCACGAACACCCGAAGTCAGGCAGAGATCTGGTTTCAGCATTTACTGAAGATCCATCCCGATTTTGCGGGTCAGATGGCGATACATCATGGTTCGATAGATTATGAATTACGCAACTGGATTGAAGAAGCATTGCACACGGGAGTATTGAAAGTTGTGATCTGTACCTCATCTCTTGATTTGGGCGTGGATTTTAAACCGGTTGATACTGTGGTGCAAGTAGGGTCACCAAAGGGTGTAGCACGTTTTTTACAACGTGCCGGAAGAAGTGGACACTCACCCTTTGAAACGTCAAAGATCTATTTTATGCCGACCCATGCGCTCGAATTGCTAGAAGTCGCTGCGATTAAAACAGCGGCTAAAACACAGCAGATTGAAAGTAGAGAACCTTTTATCCTGCCTTTTGATGTTTTGTTGCAATATTTGGTAACTTTAGCTGTAGGAAATGGATTTGATAATAAAATAATTTTTGAGGAGGTTAAGAATACCTATGCCTTTTCTGAATTGTTGGCTGAAGAGTTTGACTGGTGTATGCAGTTTATTACACAAGGAGGCTCAAGTCTGCAGGCCTATCCTGAATTTCACAAAGTGGTGTTCGACGAAACAGATGGCTTATGGAAAGTAACCAATAGGCAGATCGCAATGCGTCACCGCTTGCATATAGGTACTATTGTGAGCGATGCTATGCTCAAGGTTAAATTTATGACCGGAGGTTATGTGGGTATGGTTGAAGAGTATTTTGTGTCAAAACTAAAACCGGGTGACCGTTTTAATCTCGCAGGTAGAAGTTTGGAGTTTGTAATGGTCAGAGATATGCTTGTGCTTGTTAAAAGAAGTCAGCATAAAAAAACCATAACACCAAGCTGGCTGGGGGGCAGATTGCCCTTGAGTTCTAATTTAGGTGCTATCCTGCGTCAGAAATACAGTCAGGTATTAGTCGGAGAACATGAAGAGGAAGAGCTTAAGGTGATGAAACCCTTATTCGAATTGCAGGAATCGATTACACATGTACCTAGGGCGGATGAGTTTCTAGTAGAATTAATACATACGAAAGAAGGATATCATCTTTTTGCTTATCCATTTGAAGGGCGATTGGTACACGAGGTGATGGCAGCACTTATAGCCTACCGAATTTCCAGATTGATACCTATTACTTTTTCAATAGCGATGAATGATTATGGTTTTGAATTGCTGAGTGATCAAGAAATACCGATGGATGATGCTATTGTCTATGACGTTTTTTCTCCCGATAACCTAAGCGCAGATATCAGTGCCAGTATCAATGCCACGGAGATGGCAAAGAGAAAGTTTAGAGATATTGCCTGTATTTCGGGACTGGTATTTCAGGGTTATCCCGGTAAATATTTAAAGAATAAGCAGATTCAATCTTCTTCCGCTTTGTTCTTTGATGTTTTTGAATCCTATGATCCCAAAAATCTCTTATTGCGTCAGGCTTATGATGAAAACTTTCATTATCAGCTCGAAGAGCCACGTTTGTTGCATGCGCTGAATAGAATACAGCAAAGTACCATCGTTTTAAAGTGGGCAGAGCGTTTTACTCCATTTTCTTTCCCGATCAAAGTGGATAGTATGCGGGAGAGCATGAGTTCTGAAGAACTCGAAGCACGAATTGAAAAGATGAAGGCCGCAGTGTTTAAAAACTTGGATTAAGATGTACAGAATTATAAAAAGAGGAAAAACGATCATCATGGATAAAGACCGGGCTCTCTATATACCGGCATATCACATGCTGGTCATCAGTGATATTCATTTAGGTAAATCCGGACATTTTAGGAAGGAGGGATTACAGATTCCTAAACAGGTGTCCGATACCGATATGCTGCGCCTGGATAAACTATTGGAAGTTTATAATCCCAAAACCTTATTGGTAACAGGTGATATGTTTCATCACGATCATAATCTGGATCTGGAAACATTTCGTGAATGGAGAAAGAAGTATGCATCATTAGAGATTATTCTAGTGAAGGGAAATCATGAAAGATTATCCGTTCTATTCTATGAGGAACTCGCCATAAAACTGTTTTCAGATTACTATGAACTGGGTGAGTTTTGTTTTGTTCATAATAGAAAAGATGCACCAGATCGTGGAAAGTTTATATTTTCAGGACATATACATCCAGGTATCTTGTTAAAAGGGAAGGCCCGACAACGGATAAAATTACCTTGTTTTGTCTTTGATGATACGGCGGCACTTTTACCTGCTTTTAGTTTGTTTACAGGATTGTCTTTAATCGAAGTTACTAAAGAACAGGAAGTTTTTGCGATAACAGCTCAACGGGTACTCCCAATGGGAACACGCAGAGCTGAAATTTGAATAAACTGACCTCAATAATCTTATTGCTATTCTATTTCTGAGCAATGATCTCACTTAAAATAAGGGTAAATCAAATTACCCCTTATCAAAATAATAGATCGTATTTCTGATTCGATATAAATTATTTATAATATTATTTACTTCTCAATACCTGTGTTTTTTATGTCCCTATAAAAAATAGCAACCAAAACCTGCCGCATTTTAAGTCAATTAAATCCTTTTCGAAGAGTAATAAGAAATAAAAATGTTTGGAGATATGAAAATTTGTTTATACTATTGTAGTAGGATAGAATAGTATAGACTCCTGTGCTACTTCATCTCATAAACCAACTATAAAATAATAACTAATTATGAACGATTATTTGTATCATCAATTCTGTAAATGGCACAGATTAGGTATTGTCTTTTTTTTCTTACTCATTTCTAACCATGCATGGGGTCAATCACCATCATTTGAATTAAAAGGTATCGTACTGGATAGTGTGAGTCAATTGCCAATTTCAAATGTTACCATTGCAATAAAAGGAAAAAAAGCATTAGTATCCACAGATTCGCAAGGGCAATTTTTAATTAAAGAAGCGCATATTGGCGATGTTTTGCAATTTACTTCAGTCGGATTTGAAAGTAAATCCGTTAAAGTTGAAAATCAAACTAGGTTAACCATTTATCTCGCATCTTCGAGTTCTAGTTTGGATGAAGTGACTGTTGTTGCCTATGGCACGCAAAAGAAAACCAGTATGGTTGCTTCGATCACTTCGATCAATCCTAAAGAAATTAAAGGTCCCACTTCCAATTTGACTTCTATGTTGGCGGGGCGTGTTGCCGGTTTGATCGCTTACCAGCGAAGTGGTGAGCCCGGAAATGACAATGCATCTTTTTTCATCAGAGGTGTTGGATCATTTGGAGCAGGAAAAAAGGATCCACTGATCCTGATTGACGGAATGGAATCTAATACAACAGCATTAGCAAGGTTGCAGCCAGATGATATTGCCGGGTTTTCAGTTTTGAAAGATGCCGCAGCTTCAGCATTATATGGAGCTAGAGGTGCAAATGGGGTTGTACTTGTTAATACAAAAAGTGGTATTGTAGGAAAGGCTAAGTTTAATGCACGATTTGAAAATTCGATCTCGACCAACACGCGTAATTTTAAATTTGCAGATAATATTACTTACATGAAGATGGCCAATGAGGCTGTCTTAACGCGCGACCCTAGGGGTACACTTCCTTACAGTCAAAATAAAATTGACCATACTGAAAATGGTGACGATCCACTTCTATATCCGAACAATAATTGGATAGATCAATTAATAAAAGATCACACCAATAATCAACGTTTTAATTTTAACGTGTCTGGTGGTGGAAATTTAGCGCAATACTATGTTGCAGGTACTTTAAATAGTGATAAAGGGATTTTAAAAACGGAACAAGGGAATAGTTTTGATAATAATATTAATTTAAAGAATTACTCGCTACGTTCAAATATCACGCTTAATATTACGCCTACAACGACAGGGATTATTCGTACATCTGCTCAATTTGATGATTATACCGGTCCATTAGGTGGATATGATAAATGGGGTAATTTGATCAACGGCGGTCAACGTGTCTTTCGCGAAGCGATTTGGTCTAATCCGGTGATGTTTCCAGCCATCTATCCGTCGTCTTATTTGCCTTATTCGACACATCCGTTATTTGGTAATAATTATATTCCAACAACTAAGACCTTGTATAATAACCCATATGCTAATATGGTAAATGGTTTTCAGGAGTACAATAGTTCAACTGTTAATGTACAACTTGAACTAAAGCAAAACTTTGACTTTCTGACAAAAGGTTTGTCCGCGAGATTAATGGCTTACACGCAACGCTACTCTTATTTCTCCGTTATGAGAAGTTTCAAACCGTTTTACTATAATTTAGTCAAGATACCGGGAACTGATAATTCGATATTAAGTCTGCTGAATGAAAATGAAGGGACAGAATATTTAGATTATAATCAAGGTAATAAAATATTGAATACGACTACCTATGGAGAGTTTGCTCTTAACTATAACCGTACGATAGGTGAAGATCATGATCTAACCGGGATGTTGATAGGTATTATTCGGAATTATCAAACAGCAAATGGAGGAGATCTGCAAGCTTCTTTGCCCGCACGAAACCTTGGCGTATCGGGACGTGGTACATACGCCTTTAAGAATAAATACCTTTTCGAGTTTAATTTCGGTTATAACGGATCGGAGCGTTTTTCCAAAGATCATCGGTTTGGATTTTTTCCATCATTTGGTGTAGGTTGGAATCTGCATGAAGAAAAAATGTTTGATTTTATGACTTCTTCTGTCTCGAGATTGAAATTTAGGGCCACATATGGTTTGGTTGGTAATGATCAGATTGGAGATGAAAATGACCGGTTCTTTTACCTGTCTCAGGTCAATCCAAACAATAGCGGTAAGGGATTTTCATGGGGAAACAACTGGGATTATTCTAGACCAGGCTATTCTATATCGCGTTACGAGAATCGTGATATTACCTGGGAAAAAGCAACAACATTTGATGCCGGATTTGATCTGAATTTAAAAAACGGTTTAGGTGTCGTGTTTGATTATTATGATTCAAAACGGACTAATATCTTAATGGTGCGTTCTAATATTCCTTCGACTACTGGTTTTCAGGCAAATATCCATGCCAACTTAGGTAAAGTGCAAAGTAGGGGATTTGATCTAGCATTAGATTACAATAAATCTTTTGAAAACACGTGGTGGACACAGTTAAGGGGAAATATGACGTATGCCACTAACAAATTATTGGTCAATGAAGAGCCTAATTATCCTGATAATCTCAGTTACCTCACACATTTAGGACTTCCGATAAAGCAGGGATATGGATTAATTGCAGAAAGACTATTTGTTGACGATATGGAAGCCGAAAATTCGCCATTGCAAAACTTTGGTGGTGCTTTTAGAACAATGGGAGGTGATATCAAATACAGAGATGTAAATGGCGATGGTAAAATAACAGATCTGGATAAAGTGCCAATTGGTTATCCTACCGACCCAGAAATCATCTATGGTATGGGATTTTCAGTTGGTTTTAAAGGATTTGATGTAAGTGCATTTTTACAGGGTTCGGCACGGTCTTCATTTTTTATTGATCCGGGTAACATAACACCATTTGCTATAAATGGGCCTTATCAAAATGGACTTTTACAAGAAGTGGCGAACAGTTACTGGTCCGAGGACAATCAAGATACTCGTGCATTCTGGCCTCGGTTGACGGATGGTTTTAATAATAACAACAATCAGTTTTCAACATGGTGGATGCGCAATGGTGCTTTTCTGCGCCTAAAATCTGTTGAGCTGGGTTATAATGTATCGGATAAGTTTCTGACCAGACTAAAGATGTCAAATGTTCGCTTTTATGTCAATGCGATGAATCTCGCAGTATGGAGCAAATTTAAAATGTGGGATCCGGAAATGGGTGGTGAGGGCTTAGGATACCCAGTGCAAGCGGTTTATAATGTGGGTATTAATATTGGATTTTAAAAAAGAAATGTATCATGAAAAAGTTAACTATATTAAAATCAGTGATTGTGTCAGGGGTATTGTTTCTTCAAGCTTGTAGTTATTTAGATGTTGTACCCGACAACGTTGCAACTATTGATAATGCTTTTACGATGCGAAGTGAGGCCATTAAATATTTAGCAACCTGTTATTCTTATTTGCCTCAGGATGGTGATCCGACGCGTAACCCGGCTTATATGGCTGGAGATGAGTTTTGGTTAGACTATCCGACGCTCAGTATTGATGGGACGAACTGGAATATTGCCAGAGGTAACCAGAATGTCACGAACCCATATGTCAATTATTGGGATGGCGCAATGTTTAATGGGATTCGTGACTGTAATATTTTTTTGGAAAACATACGCAATCCGGAAAAGGTACGGGACTTAACCCAAGATGAAAGAACGACCTGGGAGGGAGAGGTCTTGTTCCTAAAAGCTTATTATCATTTTATGTTGATGCGCCATTATGGCCCATTTCCGATTATGGATGTCAACTTAGATGTAAACACGTCTATAGAAGCTGCTAAAGTCAAACGTCAATCGATCGATGAAGTTGTTGATTATATTGTTAAAGTATTGGATGATGCTATAGTCAAGCTTCCCAATACCGTACAATCGCCTGTTACTGATTTAGGTCGTATTACCAAACCTATTGCTATGGGAATAAAAGCCAAGGTACTTTTGTATGCGGCTAGCCCTTTATTTAACGGTAATAAAGATTTTGCCAATTTTAGAAATGTCGATGGCAGTCTATTTTTTAATCAGAGTTTTCAAATCGAGAAATGGCAAAAGGCCGCGCAGGCTGCAAAAGAAGCAATTGTAGCCTGTGAGAGTTTAGGAATTGGTTTGTATAAATTTCCAGGAACGGTATTCCCTTTGTCAGATACCACAATAACGCAGATGAGCATCAGAAATGCTGTGACTGAAAAATGGAATAAAGAAACCATTTGGGCTAATCCAACTTCTCGTGCTTGGCAGATGCAGTATTCTTCAATGGCACATATTGATCCTAATAATTCTGGAAATAATAGTGTTCATGGTACTTTAGCACCTACAATAAAAATAATTGAACAGTTTTATACGAGTAATGGTGTGCCTATAGAAGAGGATAAAACCTTAGATTTTTCTAATAAAAATCAGCTTCGGAGAGGTAACCATAGTGAACGGTTCAATAATATTGAAAATTACCAGACGGCACGTCTGCACTTTGACCGTGAAAATCGCTTTTATGCAAATGTTGGATTTGATGGAGGCGTATGGTTTATGGAAAATAGTCCGAGCCGTAGTGACGAAAATACATGGACAACTCAACTACGCTTAGGGTTATTCGGAAGTGGGATTTCTATCCCCATCACGACATACTACCCAAAGAAACTTGTTAACTGGAAATTTGCTTTTAAGGATGGCAACAGCTCCCATATAGAGGAATACCCTTGGCCAATATTAAGACTGGCAGACCTTTATCTGATGTATGCAGAGGCTCTAAATGAAAGTCAGGGTCCTGCTGAAGATGTTTTTTTGTATTTGGATAAAATTCGAGCTAGAGCGGGATTGAAAGGTGTTAAAGAATCTTGGAGTCAATATTCATTTAATAGTAATAAACCAAATACAAAAGACGGTTTGCGACTGATCATCCAACGCGAACGAAATATAGAGATGAGCTTTGAAGGCTCAAGATATTGGGATTTAAAAAGATGGAAGCTCGCGGCGCAGGAACTGAATAAGAATATAACCGGCTGGGATCGAAACCAAGATAAGGACCATCCCGAATTGTTCTATAAAGAACTTACTTTCTTTCAGCAGCGTTTTGTGGCACCGCGTGATTATTTCTGGCCAATCCGCGAAAATAACCTGCTTGTTAATCCCAATTTAGTACAAAATCCAGGATGGTAGTATGATCTTAAATCTGAAGAAATTATGAAAAATTTAATATATGTCAAAAATATAGTGCTCTTGATAGCCTTACTATTTGCTGTAAGTGGCTGTAAAGAGGAAAAAGGTTGGAACCTGCTGGAAGATGATCAAGCTAAACCGGGTGTTATCACAAACGTATCCGTGACCAACGGTTTTGGTAATGCCACGATTCGTTATTCTTTACCAGAAAGCGATAATTTGCTTTATGTCAAGGCAACTTATCAAATGGCTAATGGCGAAAACCGCGTCGTTAAATCATCGCAGTACAAAAATGAAATTCTTATTGATGGATTTCCCGATACACAGAAGCATGTTGTTAAACTATATGCTGTCAGTAAAGCTGAAATTGCATCTGACCCCGTTGACGTTACCGTTGAACCAAAAACGCCAATTTTTGATCTCGTATACGGTCAGTTAAAGGTTGTCGAAACATTTGGTGGTGTTCGCATCACATCTATCAATAAGGAAAAAGGAAATATTGTTATTGTTCCTATGGTGGATTCTCTAAATAATGGGGAGTTCCTTCCTTTGGATAATTATTATAGTCAAGATTCAGTAATACTTTACAACATACGCGGATTAAAATCGAAGGAAATGAAATTCGCATTTTACATTCGTGACCGATGGCTCAATACATCAGATACGCTCTATAAAACATTGAAACCGCTAGAAGAAAATCTTTTTGATCGTCAGCAGTTCAGTTCATTGCGTTTGCCGGGTGATGCTCAAGTTTTATATGGTACAGTTGAAAGTATGTGGGATGGTAATATGAATCCTTCAAGATGGCCTTCTCTTTATACAGTAGAAAGTGCCGGTACTCCGCAGTCTTTAACTTTCTCGGTCGGAAAAGAAGCAAAGATGAGTCGGATTGTCGTGTTCCCGAGGAGAGAGAACGGATTCTATGATAAGGGGAATCTCCGTGATTTTGAAGTTTGGGCAAGTAATAATCCAAATTTAGATGGTTCTTGGGAGTCCTGGACCAAATTGGCAACTTGCACAGTTCGAAAACCTTCTGGAACACCATCAGGCACAAATACCAATGCAGACGAAGTCTATGGTATAGCGGGCTGGTCATTTGACCTTCCAGAAGACGCACCTAAATATAAATATTTAAGGATTAGAAATCTTCGCAATTGGAGAGGCAGTTATTTTATGCAGATCGCTCAAGTACAGGTCTGGGGTGTTTATTGATAATTAAAAAAATAAAGAATATGAAACTATATATATTCGTACTATCCTTATTTGGTGCTTGGATGTTGGCATCCTGTTCTAAAATGGATGATTTTACCAAGTACACAAATGGCCAAGAGCAAATTTATCCTGCGAAATTAGATTCCATTAAAGTCCGATCAGGTAAATATAGGGTACAGATTGAGGGTGTTTTCCGGGTGAGTACAGGAATCTCCGAAATCCGTGTCTATTGGAACAGTAAACAAGACTCCATGCGATTTCCGGTTCAGCTGAAGAACGCAAATGATACCGTTCGTTGCTTGATCGAAAACCTGCCTGAAGGACCGATGAATTTTGAAGTCAGAACATTAGATCCTCAAGGAAGATTATCAATACCTACAAATCTGGTAGGATCAATCTATGGCGAGCGATATCGTGAAGGATTATTTCAGCGTTCTGTAGTGCAACAAAATTTTGTTGCAGGTCAGCAGTTGCAATTGGTAACACAGGATGTTGCCGCTACTATGGGAGCTGACGCTATGCGTATCAAGTACAAAAAAGATGATGGAAAGATGATCGATACTTTAGTGAAAACAAAATCCCAGAATGCACAAATACTTCTTTCTCATTACGCACTTTATAGTGAACTGTCTTATCAGACTATTTTTAGACCGGATAGTAATGCGATCGATACTTTCGTGGTACAGCCCACGAAGTTAATACCCAAGGGAGATATTACGGCCTGGTATTTAAAAAACTTTAAGAAACCTTTTACATCTGTTGCTTATGATGGAAACCGATGGGGTACGCTGAATGACTGGATAACAAATTCAAGTATGAAAAATCACAATGGTTTTGGTGGTTTTGCTTCTGATGATGGGGGAGTGGTCAATGTGGAAGCTGGATGGGGAGCTCCTGCTATTGTAAATGGTAAAATTGAACAACAGGTTACACTTCTTCCTGGAAAATACAGATTTTTCTGTACTTTGTCAGCAACAAATTATGATCAACCTCCTGCATATCTGGTAATCAGTAAATCGAATAAAACTATCCCCGATTGGGAACAGATTAATGATGCACTATTGTATACAGAAGTGAAATCTGATGGAATTTATTTTGATATTAAAGAGAAAGTAACGGTCAATATGGGAATGCTGCTTAATTTTCAACCTGATCATTATATGAAAATTGACGCTTTTCAAATCACATTACAATAATAGATGATATAAATTATGAAAAAAATTTTAGGAATATTTTTAATACTCGCCACTTCACTTCAGGTACAGGCTCAAATATTTGAAGTAAAAAAAAATGAACTGGTATTTAAATACGACCGAGGAACAGGGAAATATAGTGTGTCCCAAAATAATAATATGATTATAAAAGATGCTGTTTCTTATGCAGTTCTTTCAGATGGCACGCGTGTCAGTTCTGAAAATCTGAACGGAGTTTCAAAAATAAGTGAACAAGTTGTTGCTGATGCTTTAGGAAAAGGGAAACAGTATACAGTATCTTCAAAAACTAAAGCCGGTATAGAGATGAAGCAACATTTTTTTCTATACGACCAGAAACCGATTATTTTAGTTCAATTGGAAATTAACGGAAAAAACATAGCAAGTAATGATATGTCTCCTTTATATATGCAGGCGAATATAAGTGGACTTGGTAAAGCATTATATCAAGTTGCTGTACCTTTTGATAATGATACTTTTATTTCTTATGAAAATGAGTCCCTTTCAAAAACAAATAAAGTAAGCGCTGAAGTGGGTGTTGTTTATGATAAGAATAGTAATCATGGATTGGTTATCGGTTCCTTAGACCAGTCTGTCTGGAAATCGGGTATATCCATTGGAGGAAATCAAAATAATTATGATTTTCTTGCAATAAAAACAGGATTTACGGATGTTAATATTACCCGAGATTCTATGGGACACGGCTTTATAAAAAGCAATCGTATTATTTCGCCGAAGTATTTGATTTCTTATGTAAAAGATTGGCGTGTTGGAATGGAGGACTATGCAAAGATCCATCGCCAACTACAAACACCTTATGTACAGCAGTGGACAGCTGCTACGCCTGTTGGTTGGAACAGTTGGGGCGTGATTCAGGAAAAAATTAATTTTCAGAATGCTACCGCTACTGCACAATATTTTGAAAAAGATATTCCTCATTTTCGCAATGCAGACGGTGATGCTTTTATTGATTTAGATTCTTTTTGGGACAATATGACACCAGGAGGTATGTCGGGGGATTATAGTCAACTTGAAAAATTTGTACATTATTGTGACTCTTTGGGTCTTAAACCAGGTGTATACTGGGCTCCTTTTACCGATTGGGGACATGGCAGTGGACCTAACCGAACAGCGGAGGGAAGTTCTTATAAATTTGGTGATATGTGGACCAAAACGAAAAGTGGCTATCACAATTTGGATGGTGGACGTGCTTTGGATCCTACGCATCCGGGTACATTGGCACGTATGGATGTCATATTGGGTAAACTGGTTGCGTGCGGGTTCAAGATGATTAAAATAGACTTCTTGTCACATGCTGCTATTGAGTCGACAGGGTTTTATGATAAAAATACGTCTACGGGAATGCAAGCCTATGCTGTTGGAATGAAACATCTGGTAGATGTCTTGAAAGGCAAAATGCTTATTTATGCGGCGATCTCTCCATCATTAGCAACCAATCAATTTGCTCATATGAGACGCATAGCATGCGATGCATGGAAAACGCTCGACCAGACTGAATATACCTTGAATAGTGTGAGCTACGGTTGGTGGCAAACGTATCTGTATGATTTTATTGATGCTGATCACCTGGTCTTTCATGACGAACCGGAAAATGTAAACAAGGCAAGATTACTTTCCGGTATTGTTGCAGGTACGATTATCCTTGGCGATGATTTGTCGAAGAAAGAAAATTGGCAAAAAAACATGAATGTTTATCTCCAAGATTCAGAAATATTAAAGGTCATAGCAGATGGTAAAAGTTTTAGACCAGCTGGATTTGTGAAGGGAAAATCTGCAAACCAATGCTATTTTAAGAAATCGGGTAAGTATCTTTATGTTGCTATTTTTAATTTTAGCAATGAAAAGCAACATGTTGCTGTGGATTTCACACCTTTAGGTTTGAATCCTGCGCAACAGTATGTAGCAGAAGAATTATTTACCAAAACAAAGCAGAACATAAAATCTGATTTGCCAATTGCATTTAATGAAGGAGGCGGTAAACTTTTTAGAATCACCCTTTAACTCCTATTTAGTATTTATATATGAAAATATCCAAAGAAGAAAATAGTGCAACTTTAATCGCGCGGATAAAACGGTTAGAATCATTAAATACACTTTCTAAACATGAGTGTATTGTTCAAGGTGTGCTGGATGCTATCGATGCAAATGAGCTAGAAGTGCATTCCAGTCTTCCATCAGTCAATAATATGATACATTACCTCGGATATGCCAGAGAAACTTTTTCAAAGGCATACCGGGATCTTATAGCGCATGGAGTTGTTGAGTCTAAAAATAGAAAAGGATATTTTGTCGTAAGTAATAACACCCAGATGAAACAAAAAGTGGCTGTCGTGTTGTATGCTTATGATACATTTCAAGATACGTTAGTATCGGAATTGCGTTCAAATCTTCCAGAAGAAGTATCCGTCGATTTATTTTTCCACCATAATAATATGGAGACTTTTGAAGATATTTTTAATCGTATCCAGGGAAAATATACGGTTTACATTGTAGCTCCTATTGAAAATAAAGCTTCGGTCCAGCTATTAAGATCCATATCTCCTTCAAAGCTTTTAATTATTGATCGTTTATTGGATTTAGGCGACGAGTATTCGTACATAGCTCAAGAATTTGAGAACTCTACTTATAAAGTTTTTGAACAGCTGTATCCTAAAATAAAAAAGTATAGAGAAATTATCTTTTATTTTAGAGAAAACACAGCAGAACCCAATGAAATCAAAAATGCATTTCTGAAATTTTTGGATAAGTATCAAATAAAGGGGCATATTGAAAAACAATATAAGCCCGGTAATTTAGAAAAGGATACGCTTTATTTTACGATTCACAATCCAGAACTGTACCTCATGCTGAAAGATATTTTGCAAAAGAAATGGAGATTAGGAAAGGACCTGGGGATTCTTTCTCATAATGATGATGTCATCAAAGAAATCATCAGCGGGGGGATTACAACATTTTCCACCAGTTTTCATACGATAGGTCAAGAAGCTGCAAAATTTGTTTCACAGCGGGTCCCTGTAAAAATGATTGTACCGACTGAGCTGGTAGATCGAAAATCACTTTAACAGATAAGGTAGACAAATTGATATGATAGTTGCAAGTTTTTGCTTTTTTACGGTTTTAGTAGCATTATGGTCTCTGTTAAAGTATAAATCGTATTATACGACTACATTAAGCGGTTTTTTTCTAGCCGGTAAAAGTAATAGCTTCTGGATGGTTGGATCTGCACTTCTGTTGACCAACCTAAGTGCAAATCAATTTATTGGAGAAAACGAATCTGTTTACATTAACAACTTATCTGTTATAGGATGGGGAGTGAGTTCGGTGGTCGCCATGTTAGTCGTTTCGGAGTTTCTGTTACCGATTTATTTCAAACATGGTTTTCGAACCATACCCGATTTTCTATCGCTGAGATTTAATGCGAAGACCAAGTTAATCGTTTCCGTACTTATCCTTGTTGGCTACATCGTGAATTTGTTACCTCCAGTTTTATATGGAGGGGCTTTAAGTTTGGCAATCATGTTTGATGTACCTGCCTATTTTCAGATTAGTTATTGGCAGAGTATCTGGGTACTTGTTTGGGCTTTAGGAATTATCGGTAGCCTGTATAGCATATTAGGTGGATTGAAATTAATTTCTTTATCTGATGTCAGTTTAGGTTTGGGACTATTTTTACTTGCTCTGATAATTCCAGTATATGCATTTTGGTATCTGGGCAGTGGAAACATATGGGAAGGAGTTCAGCAAGTATTTCTGAATAAAACAGAGCACTTGAATGCCGTGGGAGATAAACACGATGCGGTACCTTTTTCGACGCTCTTTACCGGCATGTTATTGATCAATTTCTACTACTGGGGTATGGAGCCATACATCGCCCAACAAACCTTAAGTGCAAAAAATTTAAAGGAAGCACAGAAAGGAATGACACTGGCCGCAGGGGGCAAATTATTGATGCCCTTGCTTATTAATCTTCCGGGACTTCTGGCCATACATCTCTTGCCAAAAGTTGAGCCCTCGGCATCTGTATTTCCTAATCTGATTGTTCATATTTTCCCTGATATTCTTGTTGGTTTTTCACTCGCACTTGTTTTTGGTGCCGCTATGACGACATACACTGCGGGATTACAAAGTTGCGGTAGTTTATTTATTTTTAATATCTATAAACCTTATCTGGAGCAACGTAATATCATCGTGTCGGAAAGCCAGCTCGTAAAAAAAGGCAAATATTTTGAACTCATCATTTCTTTGTCAGCCATGTTTATTGCACCTTTTATCCTTTTTGCACATGATGGTTTCTATACGTATTTGCAGACGGTTTCAGGACTTTTTAATATGCCTATTTTTACGATCATGATGATGGGTATTTTATCCCAAAGGGTAACCCCAGCGATGGCTCAACTGGGACTGTTTTTATATATGATCAGCTATTTTACCCTTGTGTTTATTTGGAAACTAGACCTGCATTATCTGCATTTATTTGCCTTATTATTTGTCATTATAGCGATTATTATCTGGATAGGCAGTAAGGTAACACAACCTCATTATAAATCCACTTTTCAATTTGAATTTTCAGGATTGGATCGTACTTCCTATTGGAAAGGAAGGCATTTGGTCGGTACCATCCTAATTTTAGTGATGATAGCGATTTACATTGTTTTTTCACCCTTGGGCCTAGCCCAATAAATCTATTTTTTATGTTAAAATCACAAAGAGCATATATATTCATTGTAGTATTGATATTTTTTGTAAAAACGACTGTTTATGGTCAGCAGTATTTTCTATGGGATGATCAACCTGCTAAGGATTGGATGACTGAAGCTTATCCGATCGGAAATGGTCGTATTGGTGCCATGATATTCGGAGGAGTAAATAAGGAACATATTCAATTTAATGAGAACAGTTTATGGACTGGTAACGAACAGGAAACCGGAGAATATCAGGCTTTTGGTGATGTGTTTGTTGAATTTGGACAGGTTGGAGCAAAACCTTTCTCAAACTATAGCCGAAAATTAGATTTAGATCAGGCCTTGCACCATATCACATACAATCAAGATAGTCAAAAAAGAAGCCGTAGATACTTCGCTAGTAATCCGGACCAGGTAATGGTAATGGAATACACAAATGAAAATAAAAAATCACTAAATGCAACCATCAGACTTAAAGATAGTCACGGCAAACTAACAAAATCGATAGCCGGCGATTTGGTGTTCAGTGGTATACTGTCCAATGGTATGGAATATGCTGCACGCCTCCACGTGAAAACGGAAGGGGGAGAGGTTTTGGAGACAAAAGGAGAGGATGGCGAAATATTTATCCAGGTTCAATCGGCAGATAAAATCGTTATACTTTTGAGTGCGGCGACAGATTATGCCAATACTCGGTCTACGAATTGGAAAGCGAATGAAAAGCCATTAGAAGCGAACAAGAGATATATTCAAGAGGCTGCTAAATATCATTTTGATCAATTACTTACCAGACACTTAAAAGATTATCAATCACTTTTTGCTCGAGTACAGTTACAATTGGGGACTGAAGATTTATCGCAGCAGCTAACGACAAAAAAACTGCTTCAGCAATATAAGCAAAAGCCATCACCGGCGCTAGAATCCCTTATCTATCAGTATGGGCGCTACCTGCTTATAAGCTCTTCTCGTAAGGGCGGACTACCCGCCAATTTACAGGGATTATGGAATAATAGTAATACCCCTCCATGGCGATCAGATTACCATTCCAATATCAATGTGCAAATGAACTATTGGCCTGCTGAGGTTGCAAATCTAAGCGAATCTGCATGGCCATATCTGGATTACATCAATAGTATGCGCGAAGTAAAGAAGGAAAATACACAAAAAGAATTTCCAGGTGTTCGCGGTTGGACGGTTCGTACTGAAAATAATATTTTTGGAGGAGAAAGCTTCTCCTGGAATACACCAGGCAGTGCATGGTACGCGCAGGCACTTTGGGAACACTATGCATTTAATCGTGACAAAGCGTATTTAAGAGATTTTGCTTATCCAATATTAAAGGAAATATGTCAATTTTGGGATGATAGACTTGTTCGTCGTGATGATGGAACTGTAGTGGCCCCCATGGGCTGGTCACCTGAACACGGACCTACCGAAGATGCTGTGAGTTACGATCATCAGATCATTTTCGACCTTTTTACGAATTATGTTGAGGCCTGTCAAATTTTACAAATTGATAAAGCATATGGCAAGCATATCGAAACACTTCGCAATGCATTATTAAAACCAAAAATTGGAAAATGGGGGCAGTTGCAAGAGTGGGAAACCGACCGTGATGATCCTAATGATAAGCATAGACATGTTTCTCATTTGTTTGGCCTATATCCAGGACGACAAATATCTAAATGGGAAACTCCAGAATTAGCTAATGCGGCAAAAGTAACACTAAATGCGCGAGGAGATGAATCTACAGGATGGTCTATGGCTTGGAAAGTAGCATTTTGGGCTAGGTTACAAGATGGTAATCATGCTTACCAGATCTTGAAAAATTTTATTAATCTCGTAGGAGGTGAAGGGATAGATTACGATAACGGCGGTGGGGTATACGCGAATCTGCTTTGCGCACATCCACCATTTCAGATTGATGGTAACTTAGGTTATGTTGCCGCTGTTAGTGAAATGATCGTACAATCACAGAATAATATGATCGAGTTATTGCCAGCATTGCCAGATAATTGGAAAGATGGTAAAATTAAAGGATTGAAAGCTAGAGGAAACATTTTGATTCACGAATTGATATGGAAAAATAAGGAGGTTGAATCTGTTGTTTTAAAATCTTTAGAGCATCAGACTATTCAGCTTTTGAGTGCAACTGTACTTAAAGACGCAAAATTGATGAAGGAAGTTAACGGTAAGTATATATATCAGATACAATTAAAACCAAATCAGAGTTTAAAGCTCACTAAGGCAGTTAAAAATTGATAATATAGAGTATTCCTTATGCTTATGTCAGGTATTTGGTATAATATTTGGGTGTAGAGCTTTAAAAAAAGAATACACTGCTACTTTTAATCTTTAATTTGAAAGTAGCAGTGCTTAAATAAAGTGATATATGAAAAGCATAATTTTTTTGGCAGTTTTGCCATTGTCCATTTTAGCAAGTTGTACGTCTGGTAGCAAGGGGAGTGAAGAAACTAAAACGGGTGATTCACTAACGGTAGAATTTATTGGTTCAGCACCGTTAGATATAAAAAATCCAGAAGGTAAAGTACAATTATATGCTGTTGCAGAGAATATAGCTGATGTACCAGCAACATTATTGGAAGAAAAAAATATTCAACAGTCTGGCGTTCCTTTCACAATTGATTTTGTTTTACCAAAAGATCATAAATCGCATATAAAGCCTGCGGTAGCTGCACATGAAGCAGTCAAATATTATGTTACTGTTAAATGGGATTCGGATGGTAACGGAAAAGTAGAAAAAGGAGATATTATGATTGACTATGACAAACAGTTCCCAAATGTAAAACTTGGAGCAGGCAAGCAACAAGTTTATTTGACCGTTATTAAATAATAGTGAGGTAGCACCGATCGTATGTATATATCCATTAATGCTATTTTAAATTTAAAATGATAAGTTTCTAACTGCTTTTCAGAGTAAATAGTAACTATTTTTATGAATTGTGATTTAGGAAGTATCATTATTTTAAAAAAATTGATAACCATTTAACGCTAGAAAATATGAAAAAAATAATCACATTATCGTTTGTTATTTTGACGATGATAAGTTGTAGAAATAGGGATTCAAAAACTGAAAACCGTAATGCTGCTTTTGAAGAAATAACAGGTAAAACAGTTACTTTCTCAGAGCCGGCATGTTATGCTTACAATGACGGCAATAATCATATTTCGTTGGAATTTACTGATATAGGACCAACTCTTAAAGGAAACCTTACGTACGCTTTCGCCGAGAAAGATAAGAATACTGGCACTTTCGTAGGACAGCTGAAAGATAATGTGCTGCTCGCAGATTATACTTTCCAGTCAGAAGGAGTAACTTCTGTTAGGCAGGTTGCATTTAAAGTAAGTAAAGACACATTGATTGAAGGATATGGTGATATGAATGCTGAAGGGACGGCTTTCAAAGATATAAAGCACTTGAATTTTACCTCAACTATGCCCTTGGTAAAAGGAGATTGTGCTGAAAAAAAACAAGGTTGCCTGTTTGAGGATGGAAAATCATACTCGGAATTGGAGCAAAGGTGCATTACATTAGCCACTTTAAAAACAACCTTAAACCCTTTGAAGGATGGGGCAAGAACGGAAGGTAAACAAGCCTATGTTTACTTTAGTTCGGACAATTCTAAAGCTGAAGTTTTTTTGCCCAATTCTAATAATGGTATAGTATTGGAAAAAAAAGGTGAAGGAAACTGGGTTTCTGGAAATTACATCCTCATGGCATGGAAAGGATATGTGTTACAGGATAAAGGTGTAGCTGTTTACGGCGGATAATTATTTCAGTTTAAAATACAAACAATTACAGCAACCTTACATGAAAGGTTGCTGTTTTTTTATGCTTATCATTGTAGTATAACAGCTAACCAATATGTATGTTTGACTTTTGACAGAAAATTGTCAAAAAACAAAAAGAGTAAAACAAAACTTATTTTAAATTTTAACTTAGACATGCTCTTTGTTAGCGTTTAAGATTATGGATCGTCGAATTACATTTTTTACTTTAAAGGAGTTTGTTGCCGAGCAGATGAACAAACAACAGTATGAGGGATTTACTATCTGTCATTTACAGAAAAGTAATATGACTGACATTCGCTCTTATGAGCCTATGCGCACTGACAGTTTTGGAATGAGTATTATCCTAAAAGGAACGCTCGGCATGCGGATTGGTTTTTCTGAACAGGAAATCCAGGAAAATATGGCATTCTTACATTCACCGACTACAATTATTGAGTTTTTGGAAAGGAGTGATGATCTGGAAATGATCAGTTTTATGTTTTCTTTAGATTTTGCTAAAAAAATAGGCATGTTTTTTCAAGGCAGATCGTCCTTAGATTTTTTGTTTGACAATTATTTAAAGGTATTTTCCTTACGTGAACCTGTAGTTAAGCGATTTGTAGTTTATCTAGAACATTTAAGAGAAGTTAATCTGAGTCCTACACCAACTAAACATCAGGCGGAAATTATTAAAAGTACTTTTGCACTACTCAACTACGAAATAGAATCAGAACTTATGGATCATGTTATCGGTCAGGTAGTACTCAGTGGCCGAAAAGAAAAATTATGTTTGGATTTCATTACGCTGGTGGTAGATCAATTTCACGTTCACCGTTCAGTCCAGCATTATGCCGATTGCTTATTTGTGAGTCGAAAATACCTCAGCAGGGTTATAAAAGAAGTTACAGGGTTAAGCCCGCTGCAGATTATTGAACAAACATTGATGGCTGAAGTGACAGCTAAATTACGGTCTAATTTTTACTCAATCTCAGATATCATGCAACAATTGAATTTTAGTGATTTACCTACTTTTAGCAAATTCTTTAAAAAGAATACAGGTCAATCCCCGATTCTGTATCGTAAAGAATTATTAACTTAAATTTATCCCGAACTTAATTTAGTGTCTTTTTGACAAGTTAAAGCTCCCTTTAGACTTTTTAACCGATTTAGTCAGATATATATTTGTATTAATTGTACATGAGGAGAAAAGATGGGGTCTGAAGTCCAATATTTTAGTGACTAACCCTTCTTTTCGAATCTTTAAATATAGCGAGAACATAATATATTTTAAATGAATCGGAAATTAGTTGTTCAATCAACATTGCTAGGCTTAAGCCTAGGATTCCTAACAAGTTGTGGTCAAAAACCAAACCAGGGAGGGGAGGCGCCCGCAGCCTTAGAAGTTCCAGTGATGACACTTCAAGAAGAAAATGGAATATTAACAAAAACTTATGCAAGCAGCATTGAAGGAGTTGTAAATGTTGAAATCCGTCCACAAGTTTCCGGTTATCTGGCTAAGATCTTTGTTGATGAAGGTGCATTTGTCAGGGCTGGGCAGACTTTATTTCAAGTGGATGATCGTACCTATAAAGAGCAGTATAAAAATGCGCAAGCATCTATTTTAGCAGCTAAGGCGAATCTGTCCAATGTTAAAATAGATCTAGATAGGAAAAAAGAATTAGTAAGTAATAAACTCGTATCTAATCTACAGGTTGACCAAGCACAGGCAACGTACGAAGGTGCCCAAGCAGCTTTAGCGCAGGCAAATGCCGTTTTTGAAACAGCGAAAATTAACCTTGAATTCTGTACAATTAAAGCTCCGGTCAGTGGCACTATAGGTCGTATTCCTTATCGATTAGGAAGTCTCATTAATCCTGCTGCAGTCGAACCCTTAACGCTCTTATCAGATACGCATGCCGTATTTGCATATTTCTCAATGAGTGAAAACGATTTTGTTAATTTTCAGGCAGCATTACCGGGAAACTCTGTTGCTGAAAAGTTGAAGCAAGCCGCTCCTGTAACTTTAAAAACAGCTAATGGACAGGACTTTCCACATTTAGGAAAAATTGATGCTATTGAAGGTCAATTCGACAAGAATACAGGTTCGATCAGTCTTCGGGCAAAATTTGAAAACCCGGAAGGACAATTACGAACAGGAAACACAGGGAAAATAGCATTAGATCAACATATTGAGCAGGTTGTTGTGGTTCCGATCACAGCAACGACAGCCATTCAAGATAAAATTTATGTCTTTACGATCAGTAAAGAAGGAAAGGCGGTACAGACGCCAATTGAAGTAAGTGGTAAACAAGAATCTCAATACTTCGTCAAATCAGGTGTTACAGCAGGTGATCAGATAATTACAAATGGACTTAGTTTCCTTCAGAATGGTATGCCTGTTAAGGTGAAATCCGCAACCACAGTAAAAGATAGCGTGAATAAATCTTAACAACCATTTATCCTTAGTCATTATGTTAAAAAAAATAATTAAAAGGCCAGTATTGGCTACAGTTATATCCATATTGCTGGTTATTCTGGGGGTCGTGGCTATGCTCGGTTTACCCATTACCAAATTTCCTGAAATCGCCCCACCAAGTGTGACTGTAATGGCGACTTACCCAGGTGCCTCTGCCGAAGTAATTGCAAAGGCAGTAGCACCGCCATTAGAAAATGCCATCAATGGTGTAGAAAATATGGACTTTCTTACTTCTACATCGAGTAATGACGGTAGTTTGATGATTACTGTTGTTTTTAAATTAGGAACAGATCCGGATCAGGCCGCAGTAAACGTACAGAACCGAGTATCGCAAGCAACAAGTATGTTACCTGCAGAGGTTAATCAGATCGGTGTAAGCACACTAAAAAGACAGAATAGTATGGTGGCCATGGTAACGCTATACTCCGATGATAATAAATCAGACGAACTTTTTATAGAGAATTATGCTAAGATTAATATTGTTCCAGAGTTGAAGCGTATCACAGGAGTCGGTGATGCACAGGTATTCGGTAACAAAGATTACTCGATGCGCGTTTGGCTCAATCCAGCTCAGATGGCTTCCTATGATATCACGCCGCAAGAAGTGTCTGCTGCGATCCAGACTCAGAATATTGAAGCTGCTCCAGGAAGATTTGGAGAGAGTACCAAGGAAGCTGTAGAATATGTCATCCGATATAAAGGAAAGCTGGCTGAAGCAGCCGATTACGAAAATATTATCATACGCGCAAATGCAGATGGTTCCGTGTTGCGTCTGCAGGATGTGGCTAAAGTTGAGTTTGGGTCGTACACCAATACGGTTGCCACAGCGTATAATAAGAAACCGGCGATTATGATTGCCCTTTATCAGACAGCTGGTTCAAATGCTAATGCAGTCGAGATAGAGATGCAGGAACGTTTACAGGAGCTTTCAAAGTCGTTTCCCGCAGGTATTAAATATACTACGCCGTACTCTTCGAAGGAATCTTTAGATCAGTCTGTTGCTCAAGTTATCACCACCTTGCTAGAAGCTTTTGTACTCGTTTTTATTGTTGTATTTATCTTTTTACAGGATTTTAGATCGACATTAATTCCAGCGATTGCAGTTCCGGTTTCTATTGTTGGTACATTTTTCTTTATGCAACTGTTTGGATTTTCGATCAATCTACTGACCCTTTTTGCACTCGTACTTGCGATTGGGATCGTTGTCGATGATGCCATCGTTGTCGTAGAAGCAGTACATGCTAAAATGGAGAAGAAAAAGTTAAATGCAAAAGCGGCGACAATGTCTGCAATGAGTGAGATCACAGGCGCTATTATATCCATTACGCTTGTGATGTCGGCAGTATTTATACCCGTTGCTTTTATGGAAGGCCCTACAGGTGTGTTTTATCAACAATTTGCTTTGACCTTGGCAATGGCAATTCTGATCTCAGCAGTTAATGCACTAACCTTAAGTCCTGCATTATGTGCGTTATTATTAAAATCACACGATGGGCATCATGAGGAGAAGAAAACAAATTTTAAAGAACGTTTTTTCGCAGGATTTAATGCAGCTTTTAATAAACTGACATTTCGTTACGGTAAATCTGTCCTTTTCTTAATAAAACGTAAAACTGTGGCATTCTCAGGACTGGCTGTGCTATTGGTATTGTTTGTATGGATGTTCCGTACCACACCGACAGGTTTTATACCCGATGAGGATCAGAGTTTTTTAATGGCCATGGTCAATACGCCACCAGGTGCATCTTTAGATCGGACAACTAAAGCCATAACCGATGCAGAATTAGAAATTCAGAAACATCCTTCTGTAGAATCGGTGATCAGTATTTCGGGTTTAAATATGATGAGTTTTAGTACTTCTTCTTCTGCAGGGGTATTGATGATCCGCTTGAAACCACTCAAAGAAAGGGGAGAAGTTAAAGATATCAATCAAATTTTAGTTGCTCTTCAAGGACAGTTACAAGGAAATCAAAGTGCAAACTTCTTTGTATTGGGTATGCCGACTGTATCGGGTTTTGGTAATACTTCAGGATTAGAAGTTGTTCTACAAGATAAGACCGCTGGCAGTTTAAGTAAATTCAGTGAAACGGCCAATGGATATATGGGCGCATTGATGCAACGACCTGAGATCGCATTTGCCTTTACCACATTTAATGCATCCTATCCACAGTATGAAATGGTTGTTGACGAAATGAAGGCCAAACAGCTTCACGTGAATGTCTCCGATTTAATGACTTTGATGCAAGGATATTACGGAAGTATGCAAGCATCCGATTTCAATCGTTTTGGAAAGTATTACCGTGTTGTCATCCAGGCATCTCCTGAGTTTAGGTCAGATCCTTCCTCTTTAGATGGAATTATGCTTAAAAATCAATTGGGCCAGATGGTACCGATTAACAGTTTAGTACAATTAAAACCTGTATCTGGTCCAGAAACAGTAGAGCATTTTAATTTATTTAATGCCATTAACATTACCGCGATGCCAAAACCTGGGTATAGTACTGGTCAGGCGATGCAAGCTATAGATGAAGTTAGTGCCACTTTTTTACCCAATGGTTTTGCGCATGATTGGAAAGGAATGAGCCGTGAAGAAAAATCATCCAGTGGCCAGACTGCTGCTATTTTTGGATTATGTATTGTTTTTATATACTTCTTGTTATCAGCTCAATATGAAAGTTATATTCTGCCATGGGCAGTTTTGATCAGCATTCCCTGTGGTCTATTGGGCGTATTTGTAGGAATTGGTTTTGCAGGTCTATCCAACAACATCTATGTACAGGTTGCTTTGGTTATGTTGATCGGACTTTTGGCCAAAAATTCTATTTTGATTATTGAGTTTGCTATTCAGCGCAGACGCGCAGGAAAGAGTATCGTAGCCGCCGCTGTTGAAGGTGCAAAGGCAAGACTTAGGCCGATTTTGATGACATCCCTTGCGTTTATAGCGGGTTTGTTGCCGTTGCTGTTTGCAGTAGGGCCTTCGGCGATCGGGAATCATTCCATCGGTTATGCCGCAGTATTTGGTATGCTTGCAGGAACTGTATTCGGGGTGTTTTTAACACCGGTCTTGTTCGTCGTATTTCAGTACCTGCAGGAACGTATGAGCGGAAAGCCTGCGGAAGAAAGCGATTGGGAGTATGAAGAAACAGAAGTTTCACATTAAAAGTAAATCAAATGTTAAGCATTAACATAAATATGAATAAAATAAATATGACTTGCCTGTGTCTCACCCTAATGGTAACAGCTGCCTGTAAGTCTGTGAAATATGTTCCTAACCCAGTAGCAGTACCTGCAACATTTACGCAGGATAATCGAGTCATTGAAAGTGATAGCAGTTCCATTGCATCACTGTCATATAAAGAGTTCTTTAGTGATCAGATTTTATTAGATCTTATCGATACCGCGCTTATGAACAACAATAATCTACAGGTGGCTATTAAACAGATTGATATCGCAACCGAATCTATGAAACAGGCAAAATGGGGTTATTTACCACAGATTGGATTGTCAGCAGGAACGGGAACGGTAACCAGACCATCTGATAATAGTATGAATGGTATGATGGCTGGTCAATTTATGGGAAAAAAATACATGGAGGATTACACAACTGCAGTAAATATTTCTTGGGAGGCAGATATATGGGGTAAGATCAAGGGACGTAAAGAGATGGCGCTGTCCAGTTATTTACAGACTAAGGAAGCCAGTAAGGCAATTCAAACACGCTTGGTTAGCACCATCGCACAGGGATATTATAACCTGCTGATGCTTGATTTGCAAAAAGATATCAGCTTGAAAAATTTGAGTTTAATCGACAATATTTTACAGATGACGCGGGTACAGCATGCTCTGGGACTCACGACACTTTTAGCAGTGCAGCAACAAGAAGGTAACCGAGATCTTGTGTTAAAATCTATTCCGGTATTGGACGAGCAGATTATCATTCAGGAAAATGCTTTGCAGGCATTGGCAGGTCGCATGCCGGGTCATATAGAAAGAAAAACTTCTTTAGTCACTTTAAAGGCAAAAGATCATCTCGCAACAGGTGTTCCTGCTATGATGCTGGCTTTACGTCCGGATGTAAGAACTGCAGAACTGGAAGTCCAAAAGTCATTCACACAGGTGCATGTTTCTAAAGTAAGCATGTACCCGAGTTTAAATATTACAGCACAAGGAGGATTAAATGCTTTTAAAGCAAGTGATTGGTTCAATATCCCAGGTTCGTTATTTGGAGCCTTAACGGGTTCACTGACGCAACCAATAGTACAAGGTCGACAGCTAAAGACAGCTTTCAATCAGGCCAAAATAGCAAGTGCACAGGCGGAAATTCAGTTTAAAGAAAGTGTATTACAGGCAGTAGGTGAAGTATCCAATATTCTAGCCAGTATGGCATCTTTAAAAGAGCAGGAAGAAATATCACGCGGCCTGGTTGCCCGCAATCAGGAGATGATTCGAAATGCCGATATTCTCTTTAAGAATGATATGGCAACGTATTTAGAGGTGATAGCAGCGCAGCAAAGTAAGTTGCAGGCCGAACTCGATAATGCAGCTATTAAGAGTCAAAGGCTCTACACCGAAGTCAATTTATACCGTGCCTTAGGAGGGGGTAGACATTAAAAGAATAGTACGTGGTAAGTCTATTATATCTGTTTAACGAGTGTCCTGAGCCCTAGCGCTTAGTACATTTTTAACAGTGAAAAGATAATTAAATTTTATTTAAACACAACAAAATCAAGTAATAAGTGTTTAACGATGTACTCTGGTAGCTTAAGACCAGAAAATCAATAATAACGAGAATTCTAATCCATTAATTTTAAATATCACTTAAATACAACAAAATGAAACAACAAGTGAATGAAGCAAAAGGTAAGCTGGGAATATTAATTCCGGGTTTGGGTGCAGTAGCCACCACATTGATCGCAGGTGTCGCAGGTATCAATAAGGGGTATTCAAAACCCATAGGTTCAGTATCACAATTGAGCCGCATTCGTTTAGGAAAACGTACAGAAGATAGAAATCCTTTGATTAAGGACTTCGTACCCTTGGCAAAATTAGAAGATATTGTGTTTGGAGGATGGGATGTATATGCCGATAATGTCTTTGAAGCAGCTTCAAAAGCACGTGTTTTAGAACCTTATCAATTGGAGCAAGTACGGGCGGAGTTGGAGCAAATTAAACCTATGAAGGCTGTTTTTGATCGTAATTTTGTTAAGAATCTCGATGGACAGCATATTAAAGAGGGACTTACACGAAGAGCTTTGGCCGATGCTGTACAAGCAGATATCCAGAACTTTAAAAAAGAAAATAACTGTGACCGTATCGTAGTACTTTGGTGTGGCTCAACTGAAAAATATATTGAAGGAAATGCTATTTTTGATAGTCTGAAAAATTTTGAAGATGCTTTGGATCAAAATGATCTGCGTATTCCACCTAGTATGATTTATGCATATGCAGCTTTAAAGCAGGGCGCACCTTATGTTAATGGCGCACCAAATTTAAGTTGTGACGTTCCTGCCATTGTGGAGTTAGCACAGTTGATGCAAGTAGCAATAGCGGGAAAAGATTTTAAAACAGGTCAGACTTTGATGAAAACAATTGTTGCTCCCGGTTTACAGGCTCGCGCATTAGGAGTTGAAGGCTGGTTCTCAACCAATATTTTAGGAAATAGAGATGGACTTGTATTAGACGATCCGGAAAATTTCAAAACAAAAGAAGTCTCCAAGCTAAGTGTGCTTGAAGAGATTTTGGATGCTAAGAAAAACCCAGAGTTGTACGGTAATCTATATCATAAAGTACGTATCAACTATTACCCGCCACATGGCGATAATAAAGAAAGCTGGGATAATATTGACATTTTTGGCTGGATGGGATACAAAATGCAGATAAAAATTAACTTTTTATGCCGTGATTCTATTCTGGCTGCGCCTGTCGCATTAGATCTAGCGTTATTTATAGATCTGGCACAGCGTGCAGGTATGTTCGGTATCCAAGAGTGGTTATCGTTCTATTTAAAATCTCCACAGACTGCTCCTGGATTACCTCCAGAGCACGATATTTTTAAACAGCTCATCAAGTTGCAAAACACGTTGCGCCATATGATGGGGGAAGATCTGATTACACACTTAGGTCTGGATTACTATCAAGAGCTAGTGGATAGCATGTAACGCATTATACAATTTACAACACCCTTGAAGTATTTTTAAATACTTTAAGGGTTTTATCAATTAAGATGGAGTACGCAATTATAGCTGCCGGTGAAGGGCAGCGATTAAAGAAGGAAGGATTTAAAAAAGCAAAGCCTTTGTTGCCTTTGTTAGGTGTTCCGATGATCGAGAGACTGATCAATATTTTTGCAGCGCAGGGGGCCAGATCTGTTTTCATTATTATCAACGGAAAGAATAAAGAATTACATAAGTTTTTGGTCAAACATGAATTTAAAATTCCTATTCATTTGTTGCTCAAAGATACCGTGAGTTCCTTACATAGTTTTGTTGCTCTGCAAGAAGCATTTCCCCATTGGGATTCCTGCTGTCTTACAACAACAGACACGGTGTTTGAACCGGATACCTTTGGCCAATATGTAGAGGCATTTCAACAGGGAGATATGGACGGATTATTTGCTGTTACTCCTTTTGTTGATGACGAAAGCCCTTTATATGTGACCGTAAATAGCGATAATAGAATTGTTTGTTTTTCAGATAACAAATATCCGCAGGCAGCATTCGTATCGGGTGGTATTTATTGTTTACGAAAGAAGGCCATGCAGGCTGCTGTTGAATCCTTAGCAGCAGGCAATCAGCGCATGCGAAATTATCAGCGATTCCTTATCGATAAAGGATTTATGATCAAAGCGTATCCTTTTGCCAAAATTATTGATGTGGATCATCTACATGACAGGGAGACGGCTGAATATTTTTTAATGGAGCAAAAGAGCCAATCATGAGAGTATACGCAATACTAAGGAAAAATGATTTCTCGCCAAATCATGTTAATAATGATACAGCAATTTTTCAAGCAGTAATCGGATTACTGGAAAAAGAAGGTGTCAATATCACCCAGGTAACAGAAGATGATTTTCTTTCTCTGAAAGGTTATCAAAAAGAACCCATTATCACAATGGGAAGATCCAAAGCATTAGTGCGTTATTTGCAAGAGCTGGAGCGTAATGGCGTTTTGATTATCAACTCATCATTTGGAATCCAGAGCTGCTATCGGACTATTATGACAGAAAAACTGTTAGAAAATGATGTGCCTTATCCAGCGAGTGTAGTTGTTAATACCCAAGATGATATAGGAGACCTGTTTGATCATTATGGCTTACCGGGTATATGGATAAAAAGAGGTGATTTTCATGCCGTTCATAAGGAAGATGTCAGTTTTGTAAGCACTAAGGACGAAGCAAATAATATATTGGCAGAATATGCTTTGCGTGGTATTGATGACGCTGTCGTATCGCAACATTTATTTGGCGATTTGGTAAAGTTTTATGCAGTCTCTGGAACCGATTTTTTCTATTGGTTTCATCCTTATGATCTAAATCATCATAAATATGCCGCTTATGAGCAAATAAACGGTGCAACAGCACATTACCCTTTTGATAATGAGGCTTTGAAACAGGCAGCGGAACGAGCAGCTGAAGTTTTGGGAGTCACTATCTATGGTGGAGATGCTATCGTCCAAGCTGATGGAAGTTTTCATATTATAGATTTAAACGATTGGCCAAGCTTTGCGCCTTGCAGAGAGCAGGCCGCAGAAGCAATAGCCACTCATATTTTTGGAAAATTTTCTGAATTTATAGATCGGATGATCTTTAATGAAGAAGATAAAGATGATCGGAATTATGTCTAAATCAGAACATACATTATTTGAACAGTCACTCAAATCGAATGACACAGAAGAGCGAATCGATATTTGGTTCTACAGGCCGATAGGTTACCGTATCGCTAAGTTTTGTGCCCGAATAGGAGTGACACCCAATGCCGTGACGATCACCAGTATATTTTTTGGTGTAGGAGCCGGGATTCTGTTTTATTACGGTGATTTATGGATCAATATCATCGGCATGCTATTATTGGTATTTGCCAATTCTTTAGACAGTGCAGATGGACAGTTGGCCAGGATGACTGACAATAAAAGTCGGTTTGGAAGAATTTTAGATGGATTTGCAGGTGATTTCTGGTTTGCGGCCATTCATATTGCTTTATGTTTACGCTGTATGAATGAAGGTTGGTCTGCCTGGATTTGGGTACCAGGTGTTTTAGCTGGAGTATCCCATGTATTTCAATCAGCAATGGCTGACTATTATCGCAATGTCCATTTGTATTTTATAAAGGGAAAAGCAGGTAGTGAACTAGATAATTCGAAAGAGCTTCAGGCAGAGTTGGACAAAATGAGCTGGAAGAAAGACTTCTTTCAAAAATTCGTACTGAACGGTTATAAGAATTATACCACCATGCAGGAGAATTTTTCACCAAAACTGCAACAGTTATTGCAGATGGTTAAGAACAAGTATGCCGACCAGATGCCAGCATCATTTGTCAACGCATTTCGTATCCGTAACCGTCCATTGATGAAGTATACCAATATCGTACAGTTTAATACACGCGTACTGTTTTTGTTTCTATGGATCTTTATTGATCAGGTCTGGTTATATTTCTTTTTTGACATGTTTATTTTAAATCCGATACTGATCTATATGTGTAAAAGACAGGAGCAAGTAAGTGCTCATTTCATCGATCAATTAGCGACAAATCAATATGATGAAAAACATATATAAGCTTATTTTCTTGATCATTGGAATAGCTACACTTGCTTATATGATTTTCAGTATTGGTCCAGTAAATATTTGGAACAATCTGTTGCAGACCGGGTGGTGGTTTGTGCCCATATTGCTAAGTTGGTTGGTGATCTATGTAATGAATGCTTTTGCTTTTAAATCAATCATTGAAGAACCGAACGTTCCTGAAACGAAACTGCCCTTTATCAAAATTCTACAGTTGACAGTAAGTGGCTACAGCATTAATTATGTTACACCCTTTGTCGCTTTAGGCGGCGAACCTTACCGGATCATGGAATTGAAACCACATTTGGGAGAAGCAAAAGCGAGCTCCTCGGTGTTGTTGTACGGTATGGTGCATATTTTATCGCATATTGTTTTTTGGCTGGTTTCCATCTTTTTGATTCTAGCAGTAGTGCCCTTAAGTGCGAGCATGCTGATCGTCTGTTTATTTATTTTATTCTTTGGACTCGGTATTTTTTGGTCCTTTTCAAAAATTTATAAACGGGGATTTACAGTCACTATCGTACGCTTTTTTCAAAAGATTCCATTTGTAGGTAAGTACGCACGTACATTTTATGAAGATAAAAAAACAGTACTCGAACATGTTGATCAGCAGATCCAAGATTTATATACACAGCGTAGACCACAATTTTTTGTAGCACTCTTTTGGGAATTTTTCGCTCGGGTTGTCGGTTGTGCCGAACTTTATTTTATTGGAGTAGCACTGGGACTCGATATGAGTGTGATTCAGGCTTTTATAGTTAGTTCAGGATCTTCGCTTTTCGCTAACCTGATCTTTTTTCTACCTATGCAATTGGGTACACGTGAAGGAGGATTGGCAATGGCAGTCACAAGTATTGGTTTCCCCGCATCGGTAGGTATATTTATGGGATTGGCAACCCGTATTCGTGAAATTATTTGGATTGGTATAGGGTTGATTTGGATGAGTATTGTCCGCAAAGATTATAAATTAAGATGATGAAAATAACAGGTATAAAGGGATTATTATTTGATTACGGCGGAACATTGGATACCAATGGAAGACATTGGGCAGCTGTTTTTTGGGAATATTATCAATTTTATGGAGTAGCGACCGATAAGTCAGGTTTCTACGATGCATATGTATATGCTGAACGAAAAATGGCTACAAATCCTATTATAAAGCCACTTTTTAATTTTAAAGATGTGCTTTTAGCTAAGATAACAGCACAATTTGAATATTTAAATATGACCTCTCAGGTAGATAGTGTCGGATTGCAAATTGTTAATGCCTGCAATAAACTAGTAGAAGATTGCCTTGATCACGTTAGGCCATTACTTGATACTTTATCGAAACAATATAAAATGGTGATGGTATCTAATTTTTATGGAAATCTGGAACATGTTTTAGAGCATTATCAGTTGCTGCATTATTTTGAGGCCGTTGTCGAATCTGCACGAGTTGGAGTACGTAAGCCTAACCCTGAAATCTATACTTTAGGTGTTTCAGCTTTAGGTATACCTGCAAATGCCTGTCTGGTGATTGGAGATTCCTATACCAAAGATATGGAACCGGGAAAAGTGAACGGTTGTCAAACACTTTGGTTGAATGGAGAAGGTTGGGAGGAACAACCGCTTCATTCAACTTCATCAGCAGACTATACCATAACAGATATAGCACAACTGAAGGAATTCTTGGTATAATTCCTTTTGTTGTATTTTGGAAATCTCCTTCACTGTTGGCTTTCTTGATTTCCGCCGACAGTGATTGGAGATTTTTATTTCGCTATTATTTTAAGTGCTGGTAAAGGATTGAATCCTTCGGCACGAATTGACCAATTTCCATCCTTAGGGAATCCAGGATTTTTTGAGGATGAACCATCCCAACCACCGGCCATCATGGCAATTGCAGTTAGTAATCCACCATTTGATGGAAAATAGGGAAATGGACCACCTGTGGCTAAACCATGCTGGTCAAATTGAAAATTATTACTAGGGTGTAGTAGCAAATCGATCGCCAGTTCCGGATAGCCACAACGAGCAGCAGCCATAGCTAGCATGGGAAAGTCCCATCCCCATGTGCGATCAAAGTTCCAGGTTTCCAACACTTTTTTAAGTGTACGTTTGAACGTTTCTGGATCTACACCATCTCCAGGAAGCATACCATAAGTACCAATTAGTCCAGGGTGTTCGTAATTATATTTTTCCCACATGTCTGGTATATTTTCATAAGTTTCATATAAGCCGTTTTTTTGAGGTAGGGGGGCGAGTTTATCCTGTACATTTTTCCATTTTTTATTTATTGGCATGCCAAGTCGCTCGCGCCACTGTTGTGCTAAGCGTAGTCCAGTACGCCAATAGCTTAATTCAAATGTCGGGTTTTTGGTTACTAATGGATCAGAATTTTCCGATACTAAGTATAGAGGAGGACCTAAATCAAATTGATTTTTTGTTTTGTCATACGAAGCATAATCTGCCATAAAATCTGCAGTTGCAAATACCACATCTCTCCATTTCGTTAATGTTTCCTTGTTCGTATGCAATCGGTAATCGAGTTCGGCAAAATAAATGGGATGGGGTTGTTGCCATACAAGTGTCGCATGAATTAAGTCTGGCCATTCTCGATCGATATCACCAGTACACTTGGGCCAGCGTACTCCATGATATCCTTGATTGAGTGCCCTTTCTGTTGATGTTTTTAAAAAATTTTGATATGTCGAAAGACTTTTATCCCACAATGCCCATCTGTTCCAGAGCGCATAATGTACGCCATGCCACCAAATCATTTCAAAATGGAAACGACCAAACCAGCCATTATTGACCAGACCACTTTCTTGTGGAGGTAAAGAGCCCGACTCATTCAGTCGCATCAGGTATTGCGATAATACAATTCTCCGTTCCAACTCTTTCCATCGCTGATCTTTGCTCTCAGATAGATCGATAGCAGCTCCAGAATTCCAGAATGCTTTCCATGATTTTTCACTTTCATCAAAAAGGTTTGAAGTGATGGGTATCTGAATATCGTTAGTTTGATTTGAATAGAAACAAGTGAAGGAAAGTTTTGCTGTATCTTTGGGTATAAGTTCAAAACGATGCATTTGTTTTGTCTTTATCATCTGAGCATCAGTCGCCCATTTAATGGAAGCGCTATAATGTGTGCTATTCATTGTACGGTCTATACGTACAGAATTTTTTTCTAAATTATGAAGTGTGGAGGTATGTTGATCACCGCCATCATATACACCTAGGTAATTCTCATATCCCTGTTCTATGGCATAAGGAAATGCAAAGAAAACGGCAAGTTGCCCCTTCCCGATAAGTGCACTTTCAATCGATACCCCAATTGCATCGCTATCGGGGTGACAAGCTGTTTTAACATGGACTGGTACACCTTCAAATACAAAACTGCTGCTAATGATTCCTGTCCAGAGATCAACTTCTTGATGGGGATATGAAATATCATTCTGATTTGCCAGTTTACCATCATTTCGAATTAGTTTGAAACCTATACGTCCTAAATTGAAACGATGCGGATTTGCTGCAAGCCAGTTGGATAGTTGTTCCTGTTTTGGATTTGGAAGATCGTAAGGAACATCTTTGCCATTGGTTTTGAGAGTAGTCTTTTTGAAGTCACTTTCCTTCATACCTTGTGGTAAAGGACTACTGTGCCAACTCCAGTTTGATAAAGTGTTAAATGGTACAAATGTTTGTAAACCGGTAATATCCACTGCAAAAGCAAATTCACCATTACCAACCTGTGCTGGACTCAATAGATCAAGTTTGTTGGTTACAATCCGATGTCTATCTACTACTGCTTTTCGATCAATAGCAATTTGTCCAGAGGTTTGATGTAGAAAAAAAGGTATACATAGTAAGCAAAAGAAGAATCTTTTCATTATAATCGGTTTTGGACAATAAGATAAGGAATAAAACCCATTCCATTGTTAATCCAGTATGAATAAAAGGCTGTAATTTCCAATTTTTATAAGTATGTATGTACAATCTAGTATTCATCCTTGCATATGTACGTACAAAGTTTTATTATTGTATTATAGATGAGACGCGTGATGTATATTAAGTGTAGTTAAATTTTAATTATACCTGCATGGCATCGATTGAAAAATCGATATTTATTTTAAATCTTGTCAAATAATTACCTTTTAAACCAGTGATGATTGTGTCTATTTTTAATTAAATATTGTCGTTATGATCCCATTTTTGAATTGGATCAGAAAGCAGATGTTTTTTTAAGAATAACCAATAAACTAAACAGTATGAATAAACGAAATAAATTTTTAGTAGCAACAGGATTATTTTTTCTTGCTTTTGGACAGGAGGCCTTAGCACAGCAAAATGTAATTTGGCAATTGGGTAAACCTGATGGTTCGAGTGCAGAATTTGCATTAGCACCAGGAGATTATAAGAATTTTTTGGCTCATGATATGGGATATGAAGACAGACAGGTGATCATTGGTCAAAGCCCGCTAAATACGGAATTTCCCTATGTTCTTCCAGGGCCCGCAAACGAGTGGGGGGGTACAGGGCCTACTTCAGGTTTACGGACTCATTTCCTTAATTTCTATTACGCTTTGGATAAAGCATCTGGCAATGAGCCTTATGTATTGGAAGTAGACCTTGTGAATTCGGATCCTAAAAATCATCCAACCTTGCAGCTATCTATTAATGGTCGAAATTATAATTATGATATTACTAATGGAGCCGGTACAGGACAACCTGGAGTTGGAGCTTTGGGGAAGAAGAAGCTCATCATAAAACCTGATCCGTCTGTAATTCGCGCAGGATATAACCATATCACTTTAACCGTTTTGAAAGGTGGATGGGTTGAATTTGATTCTTTTCGTTTGCTGGGGCCGGCAAATTCCAAATTGATCACAAATTATGATGCTTTGGTAAAGCAGATCAAGGTTGCTGATTTCGAATCTAATGGTCCTAAAGGACGTGTGCAGAATCTTTTGGTAGAGGTGCTTCGTCTAAAAAATGCCCAGCGTATCCGGGTTCTTATAGATGGTAAATCTGTCTATCAAGGAAGTTTAGACAAGGGCTTATCCATGCTAGAAGTTCCCCTTGATCCCGTAAAAAAACGAAAGCAAAGTATATGTGAAATTTACATCAATGATAAATTAACAGATCGTTTGCAGGTGACACGAGAACCGAAAAGACTTGGAGGTGCCTCCGACTATGTTAATACCATGATTGGTACAGCGCATTCGCGATGGATGATTGCCCCGGGACCCTGGATGCCATTTAGTATGGTGAAGATCAGTCCTGATAATCAAAATATTGGTTGGCAGGCAGGTTATGAACCCTCAATAGAATCGATCGGTGCCTTTAGTCATATCCATGAATGGACAATGGGAGGGTTAGGAACCTTTCCTACATCAGGAAAACTGCAGGTTAAGGTCGGAGATCAATACGACCCCGAATCAGGATATCGCTCACAGATTGATAAGACAACCGAACGTGCTCCATTAGGATCATATCACGTCAACTTGACCGATCACGATATCGATGTGGACATAACACAGACAACGCGAGCAAGTTTTCAACGTTATACTTTCAACAGATCCGATACAGGCCGGGTGATGATCGACCTCAAAGCTAACGGCGAGTATCCTTACCAGATTCTAGATTATAAACTAAAGAAAGTATCAGACACTAAGATCATTGGGTATAGCAGTCAGCTATCTGAAAATGTGTGGTCTACCGATGCAAAACAAGATTACATTGTTCATTTTGCAATCGAGTTTGATCGTCCCATTATCAACTTCGGAACATGGAAAGGTGACCAGGTCAGTTCTGGCCAAGATGGCGAAGGTAAGCAGGTGACAGAAGCCGGCATGTTTGTTGAATTTGATGTCAGGAAACAAAAAACAGTTCAATTGCGCACAGGCATATCCTATGTTAGTATTGAAAATGCCGAAGAGAATTTGCATCAGGAAATCACCCAACCTTTTCAATGGTCTTTCGATCAGGTTGTAGCACATCAACACGATGTCTGGAATGAGTTACTCGACCGCTTAGAAATCACCTCCGACGATTATTTGGAGAAAGAGAAATTCTACACCAATATGTACCGTGCACTTGCCAGTAGAAACACATTTAGCGATATTAACGGGCAATGGCGAGATTCACGTGAAGTAGTTCGTACACTCACGAACAAGAATGATCTGGCACTTGGATGTGACGCATTCTGGAATACCTTTTGGAATCTGAATCAATTTTGGAATTTGGTGACTCCTGAATGGTCAAACAAATGGGTTAAATCACAATTAGCGATGTACGATGCCGACGGCTGGTTAGCTAAAGGACCAGCAGGAATGGAGTATATACCAGTGATGGTTGCAGAACATGAAATTCCGCTGATCGTCGGAGCATATCAGATGGGAATTCGCGATTATGATGTAGAAAAGGCTTTTACAGCCGTTAAGAAAATGCAGATGACCAGCCCGCTGAAATTTGAAGGCGGATTTGCGGGCAATAGAGATCTAGATGTGTATTTAAAATATAAATATGTACCATCAGATCTGGGCCGTTTTTCCAATAGTTTAGAATATAGCTATGATGACTGGACGGTAGGTCAATTTGCCAAATCATTAAACAAAACTGACGATTATGCATATTTTAATGACCGGGGAACCTGGTGGAAAAATGCAATCGATCCATCAACCGGCTATGCCCGGATGAAAGATTCAAAAGGCGAATGGTTAAAAGACTTTGATCCATTCAAATCTGGAGCAAACCATCATTACGTAGAAGGTAATGCATGGCAATTAACCTTCTTTGTCCCTCAGGATCTACCTGGGCTTTCCAAATGGATCGGTGAAGATGTGCTGTTAAAGCGATTGGAATGGGGATTTGGAGAAAGTGAAAAATGGCGTTATAATGGGCCAAATGATCAATACTGGGATTACCCCGTTGTACAAGGTAATCAGCAATCGATGCATTTTGCCTATATTTTTAATTACATGAACAAACCTTGGCTCACGCAAAAATATAGCCGTTCTATCGCCGAAAGGTATTATGGACAAGGCATTTCCAATGCCTATCTCGGTGATGAAGATCAAGGACAGATGAGTGCATGGTATATCATGACTGCAATCGGTTTATTCCAGATGGATGGAGGTACGCGAAGCAATCCGGTATATGAAATTGGAAGCCCCATGTTCAAAGAGATCAAAATTAAACTGGATAACCGATACGGTAGAGGAAAGCAATTCGTGATCAAAGCCAATAACAGCAGCAAACAGAATATCTACGTGCAGGCCGCAACCCTGAATGGAAAGAAACTTGATACATTTTATTTTGATGCTTCCGAGCTTCTGAAAGGAGGAGAGCTTGTCCTAGAAATGGGGTCTGAACCAAATAAACAGTGGGGGCTTATGCATCATTAAACCATTGATTCAGGTAGGTTATGTATAACCATCATTAAAAAGCTCATCTGCAATAAAATACAGATGAGCTTTTTAATGATGTGTTCATCCAATATATGGGATGCTATCATCAGCTACTATGCCGATAGGTAGCGCTTTTGCATCATCTATCGCTAAATCTGCAACATCGTTTAATGCTTTCAATCGATCAGCTTCATCAAAATTTTCAAGAGGTCCAATAAAACTACTTTGAATCGAAGTGATACCACAGTATTCAAGAATACCATTTTTTAATTGAAGCAATCCACTGGATCCATAAACCTCTTTATAAGTTTTTAGGTTTAGATCACCCGCTGTGGTTATGATTCTAGCAGTCTTGTTTTGAAGTAAACCCACATTTAAACCCTGTTTAGACTTTCTAAATGTAATACCGGGTAGAAATGCTCGGTCAAAAAAACCTTTCATCAGAGCAGGCATGCCGAGCCACCAGAGTGGATGAATCCATACCTGATGCTCACCCCATTGAATGGTTTGCAGCGCTTGGAGTAGATCGGGCTCCAGTTCCATTCTCTGCCTATAGCCAAATTGTAAATTAGGATTAAAGTCCAAATCGGCAAGAGCAATATAACGTACTTCAGCACCTGATTCTTTCGCCGCTTTGATATAAGCATTTGCCAGAGCACTATTGAAACTTAATTTATCCGGATGCCCGTTGATAACAACTATTTTTTTCATTTTTTCTGATTGATAATTTTCTTAAACAGTTCGATTTGCTGTGCATAAAAGGTTTCCGATAATAGACAAGGGAAAAAATCAAAGGCATGTACTGCACCTTTTATTTCCAATAATTCGACCGAAGTGCCAGCTAAACATAATTTTTCCGCGTACAATTTTCCTTCATCTTTTAAGGGATCAAATTCACAGACAAAGATGGTCGCATGGGGTAAATGATGAAAATTAACTTCACGCAATGGCACCCCGTATTTGGGGACATGAGTTCTTACGTTCCATAAATAATGCTTCCACATCCATGTAGCCGCTATTTTTGTTTGCATCGGTGCTTTTGCTAAACTGTCCATCGATGGACTCTTCAACGTATCGCACATAGGAGGATAAAGTAAATATTGATGTTGGATCATCTTATTCTTTTTATCCCGGGCTAGGTGAGTAATCGATGCAGCGATTGTCGCACCTGCACTGCTGCCACCGATAATGATCATATTTTTATTTCCATCCAGTTTGCTCGCATTTTCATAGAGCCATAATAAGGTATCGTAGCCGTCTTCAATAGCTGCAGGAAAAGGATATTCTGGAGCTAATCGATAATCGACAGAAACGATAAGCATACCCACTTCAAGTGCTAATTCAAAGAGTATAAAATCATACTGCTCCGGAGTTCCATATATAAATGCGCCACCATGAAAATATAACAATACCGGTAAATCTTGCTTAGCTTTTGGTTTGTAGATTCTCAAACGTATCGGTTCTTCAGACTGGGAAGAGGGAATTAGCATATTTTCAACAAGTAATTGCTCTGGTATAATCAAAGGCTCTTCGTTTAAAGACAAACGTAGTTCTTCCGCTCTGATTTTTGTAGGATCGTTTTGTAGCAGATATTCATATTTTATTTTACTGTAAGGACTAGCAGCAATAGCCTCTAATAATTCTGGATCTATATTCCCCAACATGATTTCAAATTGCTTTAAAATTGTACAACCACTTTACCTACCGTTCTCCCAGATTCAATTTGCAGATGCGCTTCTCTCATCTGATCAAAATTGAAAACATGTGAGATATGAGGTTTCAGAATACCCGTTTCTAATAAATGCGCAATTTGTTGCATAGCCGCTCCATCACTATAGACAGACATAAAAAAGCAGGCGTGAAGATTTTTTTCACGAGCTTTTAACTCATCATCTTTTGTATGTCCCGATGGCAGGGCTACGATAGTGCCAAAAGGTTTTAAAACCTGAACTGATTTTTGAAAATTAGCACCCCCCAGTGACTCCAGTACAAAATCGACATTCGAAAGGACCTGTTCAAATTCCGTTGAGTTGTAATCAATATGTTCATCAGCCCCTATGTTGAGCAAAAAATCACGATTCTGTACCGATGATGTCGCGATGACATAAGCGCCCATATATTTTGCTATCTGTACTGCGAAATGACCAACGCCACCAGATGCGGCATGTACCAATACGACATCATGAGTGCGCAGTTTTCCATATGTGGTAAATGCTTGCCACGCTGTTAATGCAGCCAAAGTGCTGGCAGCAGCTTCAATATGACTGATCCGATTAGGTTTTAAGGCAAGATGCGATTCTGGTGCCGAAACAAATTCAGCATAAGCACGTCCATGTCCGACGAAATTGACCATTCCAAATACTTCATCACCAATCCCAAATTTGTTAACCAAACTTCCAACCTCTATTACCACTCCAGAAACATCCCATCCCAAGATCAATGGATCATGCCTGATTAAATCTTCTGCAAGAGGAGCTTGTCTACTGCGGACCTTAACATCCACAGGATTGACACCAATTGCTTTTACTTCAATCAGTACTTCATCCGGTTTTAATATAGGCTTTTCAATATCCTTATAAATCAGATTTTCTACCCCGCCAAATTTTTCTAACACAATTGCCTTCATATCTTAATTTTTATTAGCAAAAATAGACTGAAAAAGGAGGTAAAAACAGGTACAATTAAGTGTTATTTGGGTACCTTTGCATCATGGCAAGAGAAAATATCTATCAATCCTTAGAAGTTTTTTACGAACAAGTTTCAGTATGTCCTTTACGTGATCGACAGTTTAATTTCTTTGAACTCGTATATGTTATCTCCGGCAACGGAAAACACGGTGTCAATGGAAATAAATTTGATTATTTTCCAGGAGACTTATTTCTTTTGACACCACATGATTGTCATGAATTTGATCTCGATGGAATGAATGAGTTTCTGGTCGTACGCTTTGGCGAAAACTACATAAAAGAATATCAATGGAAAAGCATCGACCATATAGAATGCTTATTATACAATGCCTCTCATTTGTCGGGATCTGTGCTCGTCAATAAGGAAGACAAGCAGATGGTCAGCTTGCTGATGAAAAATCTTCAACAGGCATGCGAAGAGCATGGGCATTATAATGAAGATTTGAGAAGACATCTGGTCAATGCCATTCTTGTCATAGCAGCAAGGAATATTGCGATTGTTAAACCAGAGCATATTTCACAGACTGCAGATACACGCATACTGCAATTATTGGATTATATACAGGAAAATATACGGCAACCCGAATTTTTAAAAATAGGAGTAATGGCCGAAAAATTTGGACTATCTTCCACTTATCTCGGAAGCTATTTTCGTAAACAATGTCATGAATCTATACAAAAGTATATCTCTTCCTATCGGATCCGCTTAATAGAACATCGATTAAGGTTTAGTGATAAAAGAGTTCATGAGATTGCACATGAATTTGGATTTGCGGATGAAAGTCATATTAATAAATTTTTTAAACGCCATCATGGACTGAGTTTAAAAAAATATAGAGAGAAAACGGCTGGATAACAAACCAGAAGCAGATATTTGAAGGTAAGCTTATTGATTAAGAAAGAACTGAGTATGTAGTGTATTAAATTTACGGTGCTCCAATATATTAGTTCGTTATTTTTTCACTTGAAATCATTTTTAAAATAGGGTTATCTTGACTATAAGGATTATTGACCAATGTAATTGAGTCAGCCGCATTAACTAAAAATTCAAAACTATATTTATCATCATTCGTTACAAACTGCCATAGCGTGGTGTCATTCTCACCTCGTAACGTATATCTTTTACCTTGTGCTACGAACAATTTTTTATTCCTGTTATCATAGATACTGATAGAGAACTGTCCATCACCACTATATTCTTGATTTAGAACGATTAATGTGTATTGAGAAGATGAAGCAGCTTTTCCTTCATAAGTACGGATCAATAATTTTCCCAAAGTGGAATCAGTTTTAACCGGTTGTATGGCGGTTAAATTGCCGATTATTGAACTATCTGTCACTTTGGATAAGCTATCAGTTGTCTTTTTATCGTTTACTTTAGTCGTTTGATTTGTACATCCCAAGGAGATTATACTTAAAAAAAGGAAGGTATTTCGTATAGTCATCTGTTTACGGAATTAATCTTATAAATAGTCTCTATTTGCGCTCTTTAAGGTATTTTATTTTTTTAAGTACTTCTCACAAGGCACTTTCGAGCACGCTCTACACTTTATAAATATAACAAATTAATCCGAAAATAGGATGTATGTCTTGATCTTCAATTGATCAGGATTTAAATCTTTAAAGGAATATTTTACTTTTTTCTCCAGATACTCAATACATCCTGCCAATTGCTCATTTTCCTTTTTCATTCCAATTAATTTGAGCATTTTCGATCCGTAAACCAATAGAAATGAAAAGAACACTTTTATTATTGCTGCTACTTTTATTTTTTAAAACCTGGGCACAGGACCAGCAGGGGAATGACTACTTTTTCGGAGATAATTTTCATTTTCATGGTTTTTCAACAGATAAGCGGATGATGGTACGCAATGATATCGTCTATGTCAAATCAGCTAAATATCTATGGCATGTCTATGGTAATTTTGATAATAAAGTAAAATTACCTGGAGCTGGCCTGAATAATGTTCCCAATTCCCCAATATTGCTCGGTATAAAATTGAGCCCTAAACTTAAAAACTATTTTACGGCACCTGTTCAAAACATATCCAGAGTCTACTATAGTTATATTGTACCCGATAGTTCCGATGCTATCATTGTCGCTATGGGGATTAATAAAGATAATTATAAGGATTATGTCTACCGGGTCGTAGAGCATGATAGCATCGAACTAGTACCCTGGTCTCCGATACCTAAATTGTCAATGGAGTATGGAGCCAAAGTCCCTTATGGTGCTATAGGCACTTTTAATTATCCCGGAAAACAGATCCTTATAGAGGTCAGGCATAAGAAGAATTACGGCATCAGAGATGGTTATATCATTGACTGGCGTAAAAATAATCGTCCCGTACTGAAGCAACTGGTAGCAAGAGGATCAGGAGAATATGGGTATTTCAATGTATTAAACGACTCTTTGAATAAGGGGCAGGTTCAATCCTATGATAAGCATACTGGAGTTCCGGTAGGATGGACCTTTCAGAAAGATAGTATTACTGAATTTGATCTAGAATTTGACAAGCATGAGACCGTTCCATATTCCATTCATTTAATTAAAAATAGCAATGGTCAGGTGGATACACTTCGTCTGGAGTGGTGGACACAGTTAGACAAGTTTACCATTTCAAATCAATATTTGAATGAAGTAGGTCAGTATGAACTGCTGGTGCATAAAACCGGAAATCTTTCGAAATATAAAGATAGCGAGATCTTGCGTATATCCTATCGAATAGTGCCGACAGCAATAAAGACCACACAAGCGGTGTGGCCTATCATATGGCCCTATCTTTTAGCCGGTTCAATTATGGTATGCGCTGGATTCTTCATGATGAGGTCTCGAAGTCGGATAAAGATGAAACAAGTACAGCAGCAAAAGCAGGCGGTTACACTACAGATCAAGAATATTCAGGCACAGTTAAATCCCCATTTTATGTTCAATGCTATCAATTCCATTCAAAATTTGATTCAAAAGAATGATTTGATCGGAACCAATCATTACCTAAGTAAATTTGCATCGGTTACTCGCGCAACATTAGAAAATGCAGAAAAAGAAATGAACCCACTAAGTGAAGAATTACAATTATTGGACGATTATTTACAAATGGAACAATTAAGGTTTGGTTTTCATTATCAGATAGAAAATAAAATTTCTGTTCATGCAGATCTCATTGAAATACCAACTATGTTATTACAGCCTATAGTTGAGAATGCCGTAAAACATGGTATCGCTATATTAGGAAATACAGGTATGATCAGTATTATCATTGATCAGCTTGGACAGACCATGCGTATTTATATCGAAGATAATGGAGCCGGATTTGATTATACGGTTGAAAATAATGGAAGTGGATATGGTCTTCGATTGAGCAAAGAACGTCTAAATTTACTTAATAAGCTTTATCCAGAAAATACATTTCATATTGAGATTAAGACTACTAACAATAAAACTCAGGTCTGTATCCTAATTTCTAACTGGATTTCTAAAAATTAATCAGATGATCAGATATGTAATTATAGACGATGAGGTAAACAACATCGAAATATTAAGTTCTTATTTAGAAAAGTATAGGGATAATCTACAGTTGGTCGGTACAGCTACCCATGCTGACGAAGGTGTTTTACTGATAAAAAATACACAACCGGAATTAATTTTTCTAGATATTCAAATGCCTCAAAAAAATGGTTTTGATCTGTTACAGGAAATAGGAGAGCGTAGTTTTGAAGTGATTTTTGTAACGGCTTATGATAAATTTGGAATTCGGGCTGTTAAGTTTTCAGCATTGGATTATCTGCTCAAACCATTGAATATACAAGAGTTGGAAGAAGCATTGTATAAAGCCATTGAAAAAATTAGGCAGAAGAAATACAATGCCAATCTGGAGAACTTAATCCAGAATCTCAATAACAAGCAACAAGATGAAGATAAAATTGCTTTAAGTACTGGAAGAGAAACCCGGTATATTCCCGTTGCTCAAATTGTTCGATGTCGTGCAGATGATAATTATACCGAGATCTACCTGTTGGAGGGAGAGCCAATTGTGATCAGTAAGACCCTTAAAGAATACGATGAAATGTTAAGTCAATATGGATTTATAAGAACACATCAGAGCCATCTCATAAATCCGAAGCATGTGTTGGGGTATACCAAAGGAGATAATCCGGCAGTTCATATGCAACATAATTTTTTGGTACCGATTGCCAGACAGAAAAAAGAATATGTTTATCAAATTTTAAACCAGATTATAAAACCATGAAAACTCTTATTATTTACTTTTTTAGCATCGTTTTTCCAATAGCTTTATTTGCTCAGGGAAAAACTCATCCAACGCCACTTACAGATGTGGCTTTTGATACACAATCTACTCATCAGGTACAAGCTCAGATAAAGGGAAAAGTGTTATATGCAAGCCCGTCCGATCTCGAAAGAATTACGATTAAATATAGCATCGTGAATGCGGGCAATCCTTTTCAATCAAGTTATACAACCAAAGTAGCTCCAGATGGCACTTTTAGTATTGTCATACCAGATAAATTAATGAATCAGCAAATTTGGTTCACGTTTGGAGAATATGCATATTTCTGTATCTATTTAAATGAAGAACTGGAGCTCACCTTCGATCTGGACAAATTGAAAAAGAAATTTGTTTACTGGAATGGCGAGGGAGTTACTTTTGGTGGTAAAGATGGTAAAAAAAATGAGGTGATGAATAATTATATATTATTCGATAAAAAACATAATGAAAGTTTTTCAACGAAATTGCAGGATCTAAATAAAAAAGATACAGCATTCTTAACCAATCTAGATAGCTTATTTGCTGTTCAGGATCGTGTTAAGGATATGTTCTATACTACATATGGCGATACTTATCAATATTTAGTCGAAAGTGAAACAGCGGCCAGTTATTATGAAGAAAAATTGAAATATTTACTTGAAAACAATATTCAAGTAAAAAAGATAGAAGACTTACTGACTCCTGTTTACGCGATATCAAATAACTCACGCACATATATACAATTTTTGAATTATTATGTAAGATCCTCTTTTAAAACTACCGGTCAAAAATATAGTCATGTCAATCTTGCTAATTACTGCGATAGCATATTACCGGCAGCTTACGCAGATTTAATCAAGTTACAGCTAGAAGATAGAGATGTTAAACTTCAGCGTGATCTTTATAAACAATTAGCACCGACCCTCCATTTCAAGTGGTCTAGCGAGTATGTACGATCTCAGATTGCCATGTTGGACAGTAAGATTGAGAAAATTGATTCAATCAACCAGGCATCAACTGTTAAAGAAAATGTCAAAGAAAATGTTGCATCAACGCTTGGAAAACACATATTAAAAACCGGATCTGGAGCATTACTTTATATCGATGAACATCAATCTGGGGCTGATTTTTTGCGAGATTTGAAATCTACATTTCCAAATAAACTTGTTGTAATTGATTTTTGGGCAACCTGGTGTATCCCATGTATTCAAGCAATGCCTTATAGTAAAGAGCTACATAAACAAGCAAAAGAAGCTGATTTACCAATTGAATTTGTCTATATCTGCACATCATCCAGTTCAAGTGAAGAGAAATGGAAAAATAAAGTGCTTGAAATAGAGCAGCCCGGTATTCATGTATTTGTTAATGAAAAGGTGACAAGCGAAGCGATGAATTTATTTAATAAAGGTGGTTTTCCTTCGTATATTATGCTAAAACCTGATGGAAGCTATGATTCCGAAACGATTACCAGTATGCAGGGATTATCGTTAGATATGTTGAAATCACAACTCTGATTTAGAGATCATGATGAATAGGATGATCATGTAATTCAGACCATTTATTATTATCTTTTGTGTTAATAGTTTAAAATGCCTTTACTCTTCGTATCTTTGTCCCATAAATATAATAACATGCCAAGAGAAACAAAAAGAGGGCTATATCAAGGAATAATTGAGCAAGACGAAAAGGGTAATTACTTTTGTGGGCCATATTTATTGGACTATCAGTTAGTAGAACTTCATTTTAGATTAGGAGATAAAGTAAGCCTTAAAAAAGTAATTGGTAATACCAGTAGAAAAAGTTTTGATGATTATCCTCAAAAATCAATCAAGTTCTCGCTAGCTGGAGAAGACCATGATGAAGATTAGTCATTAAATTATACAGATCAGCTGCGATATTCAATGTTGATCTGTATCTTAAATCTTTTCCTCATCATAATCCTTATCTACACCATATCAGTATGAGTTATGGGAATTTTTTAACATCGCTTGGATATTCTGGGCACTTCTGTGATCTCGGTCTATGTTAGCCATATTTAAGAGTTTTCTTGCTTTTGAAAGAGACCTGGGTAAGTGAATTCCTTCCAAATACAATTTTGCCAATATATAATTAGCCTCTTCAAATTCGTAGGCGGAATAATACTTTTCTAACCTTAAAATAGATTTATAATAACAAATTGCCCTTTTAATATCCTGCTTGGTTCCAATTCCATAATAATAACACGTTCCTATTTCTAATGCACAATATTTACCCATATTGTCCGCTAGATGATAAAACTCAAATGCTTTTTTATATTTCCCCTTCGTAGTATACAAACGAGCTAAATTGAAAGCACCTAAACAGTCATTTGCTTTAATCGCTTCTTTATATAGTTTTTTTGCTAGCGCTTCGTTTTTGTCACAGGCATACCCAACAGATAAATAATTGGCGTAGCTTATCAGAGCTTGTTTGCTACCATTCCTATAGGCCGCTTCTGTTAAATCGAATGCTTCTTTTTTATCTTGTTGCAAGATGGGTTCTTCATCAATCCATAATCCATCATCATAATAATTTGCAAGTAAATATTGACTATCTGAATCTCCATGTTGAGATTTATGCATAATTTCTTCCAAATCTTTAAGTGAAAAACGCTTACTTTTGTATCTGTACATGATGTGATGTGTAATAAAACAACTTCAATTTACATAATTCTAAAACACTTTTATAGTACAGCTTTCCGCAATATTTGATTTATAGTCATACACTTTACCCTCAGTTTGAAAGCTTTCCCCTATTGATTATTAATTTTTTGTTACTTTATTCTAGAATTCATTGTTTTTAATAACCTTATTATTAACCCTAGTACATACTTTTTTATGTGGTAAATAATTTTGTCATTACAGGAGAAATTGTTAACTTCAAAAAACCAATGTTTTCAATGTGTTTAGAAAGTAGACTCAATCAATACTCCACATAAATATGAACTTAAATAAACGCGTAAAATTATTATCATTATCAGTTTCAACTGTTGCATTGTTTTTCAGTACGGCTATTTATGCCCAATCTGATCGTTTGAAAGTACATAAAAAGGTACTGTATAATATGACTTTTCAAATGGATAGTTTAGATACAGCATCTAAAACTACTGAGTTGACCGAGTTGCTGTTATCAGATACGGTTTCTTTATTTAGAACACTTCATAAAGCTGAGCAAGATGCCACTTATGCGGCTTATATTAATAATAAAGTTATCCAACTTTCTGCACCAGTGGTTGTGACAATTGGAAAGATCAATAACCTGAATTATCAAATATTAAAATCTAATACTGGACAGATCAAAGTCTATGATGAATATTCAGGCAGCAATTTAAATCATGTTAAAGAAATAAATTATTATACAGAGCCTGCTACAGCAATGGACAGTTGGAAATTATCTTCAGACACAATTACCATTAATCAATTTCTTTGTCAAAAAGCTGAAATAGACTTTGGCGGTAGGCATTGGACAGCTTGGTTTTCAACAGAAATTCCAATATCGGATGGGCCTTACAAATTCGGAAAATTACCGGGACTAATTTTAAGATTAGAAGATTCAAGTAAAACATGGAAATTTGAATTTCAGTCTATTCAAAATGTAGACGAGGATATAGAATTAAACAAAAAAGAAAATGTTGAAATTAAAAAAATCAACAAAGATAAGCTATTCAAAGATAGAAGGTACTATCAAAAAAATATGCTTTCCATAATGGAATCAAATGGCGGAAGTATTGCTGAGGATAGAAAAGCGGCTCAAGAAAGGTTGAATGAGGTGATAAGAAAAGATAATAATTGGATTGAGCTTTAAATTGTATTATAAATTCAATCGACACCTTGTCCAAAAGTTAATAGATTGTTGTCAGGATCGAGCAACGAAAATTCTTTTTGCCCCCACGATTTAATTTCCAGAGGAGCATTTGGATGAATAGCGACATTATTGTCTAAGAACTGCTGATAAACGGTCTCAATATTGTCCGTTCTAATGTAAACCTGGCCATAATTTTCTTTCGGATCAAGTTCTTTAAATTCAAAAAAGTGAATTTCAATACCTTCTTTGAAAAGCATTAAATAACCTTCATAGTCGTGGTCGCCGAAAGTTTCAAAACCTAATTGCTTGACATAATAGTCTTTTGTTAGCGATTTATCGCGCATAGGTAACTTCGGATGTATTGCTGTTAGCATAGTTTTATTCTTTATTTAGCGATGTTAAACCTGTATGTATGACTAGAAAACTTTAACATCATATATACTGTATGTATAAAATTAACGATTTATTTTCGAACAATGATATACAGCCATTAATTATGAGGATGTTAAAAGAATAAAATTAGCGGATTTCAGGGGTGTATTTTTCGGTTGAAAATCTAGATATTTGGAGAAACGGGTTATCAATGAAGCATATTCTTATTTTTTCACTCTTATTATCAACTGTTTTAGGTTTTTCGCAGACAGTTCAGACTGCAGATGCGATAGGCTTCGGAGGTTCGATGTCTCCTTTAGTAAAAGTCAAAAAAGATAGAAAAGAATATTTTTATCATCTGGATGGCAATCATTTCATAGATGATGTGGAAGAACATGATGCAGATCTATTTGTTGTCGTGAAGAAGGGGCATTATGGTGTCTTGAATGATAAGGGAAACATGGTCGTTCCTATCGATTATGATGAAATTGAGCTCGCTACGGAATACGAAGGACAGTGGTATGTGGGAATACCATACGATTACAAATACATCATTTTAAAAAAAGATGGTAAAACCGGAGTCGCTGATGATAAGGGCAACATCATTATTCCCTTACAATTTCAGAATGCCACAGTTATTAATAAAAATAGTATTGGAATTGCCAAAAATAATCTTTGGGGCTGGGCTTCAGCCTCTGATGGTAAATTAGTACATGAGCCTGAATATGAATATATCACAAAATTTTTTTCTGACGAGTATGTGGAGGTTCGCACGGCGGATAAAATTGGACTTGCCAAAGCTAGCGGGCAAGTTATCATCCCCGTCGAGTATGATGACTATTTAAGGTATATCGTAGGGGGTAAGCAGACCTATATTGAGGGAACAAAAAATAAACAGCTTTATTTAATGGATACTACAGGTACCATATTACTTTCAGGAAATACGGACTATAAAGCAATTGAAGGATCAAAGCTCTTGATATTTAAGAAAAAAGACTTGTTTGGAGTTATTGATCCCACTACCCAAAAAGTAATTGTATCGCCTGCATTTGAATCATTGGATCCTTTTATTAGAAATCTGGGAATAGCCAAAAAATCCGGTAAATACGGAGTGGTTGATATGCAGGGAAAAACACTTTTGGATTTTCAATTTGAGGAGATTAGATTTTTAGCGGCAAATGGCCATCATAAATATGACACCGGTTCCGATGCATTAACCGAGAAAATGTTGGCCAGAAAACCTCCAGAAGATGTCAGATTGAAGTTAATTTATGAGCAGCAGATAAACCAGGCACCCTATTTTATAGAAGTCACGAAGGATGGAAAAAAAGGGCTGTACAGTTGGAACGGAAAAACAATAATCCCATGTGGTAAATACAAGAATATTCAATTTCACTATTACAGAGGTAAGTCATTCTTTCTTGTAGACTCCGAATTAAAATCTGGAATTGTGGATGAAACTGGAACCGAAATATTACCAGTTCAATACAGATTTAATGATTCTTATCAATATTCCAAAGAAGCAGTACAAAACGAATTCGATCTCGAGAATCGTTATATTGTATTCTCAGAAGGAAAAGAAGAAGGAAGTATTGCATTAAAAATTGGATTGTTTGATCTGGATCAAAACGAGATTATTTTTGCAGCGCATGAACAGTATATTACATTACTGAATCACCGTTTCTTTCTACTGCGGAAACTGATTGCCGATTATGATTATGAGTTTTTACTCTATGATATCAAACAACGTGAGCTTCGTAAATTAGGAGCTGATATTACCGACGTACATGTGGTGAATAACAGTTTTCTGCAGATCGAAACGAAAGAAGGTGTTTATCAATTGACCACTTTTGATGGTACGAAGATCTATGCGAACCCTTCATGGAAGGTAGAGGGTAATTATCACCTTATTCGTTTCCCCAATTATAATAAGCATGCTATGAGTGGGTTTTATTTTGGGCTGAAAAAAATATATGCGGGAGAAGGAAATCTTTTTATTGATACCTTAGGTCAGGAGAAAAGATTTACTGACATTGATCAAGTTGATTGTTTTTACGATGGATATGCTGTTGCAGCAAAGAAGATCGAAAACAAAGAAGCCTCGAGTGGATTCAAATACTTGAAAGGAATGATTGATTTGGATGGTAAAACAGTCGTTCCATTTGAGTATGATGAAGTGTATGCCGCTGGCGCAGATGCTGAAATGTTAGTTTTTGCTAGAAAAGATAGCCAGATGTTAGTACGACGAGACGGTACGGTTATTTTAGGAGCAGAATACCATGACATAGAGACAAGTAGTGCATATCCTAATTTTACCTTTGCGAAAGGGGGCAAGTATGGATTGGCAGATTGGGCTGGTAATATCCTTGTAGCGCCCCTATATGACGATATTCGTAGGAATTATGAAGGAGATCAAAAAACCTGGCCCTTATTGGTAAAAGAGGGTGACTGGTATTACTTCGTTGGGAAAGATGGTCAAAAGTATTCCATAAAAGCAAAAGAACGCTCTTATTAATCTAAATATAATCGCTTATGACATCATTTTCATCATATTTAAAATACAAGAATTTGAATTTTATACTTACTGCATGCTGTTTTGCTGCAACACTTTGTTTTTCACATCCTGCAGCAGCACAAATAAGCAGTTCATATCTTGAAGAAGATCGTATGGCACCTTTTAGAAATGGCTTCGCGAAAATAACAGATAAAGGTCGGGTTTATTATATTAATGTGCATGGGGAGAAAATTGAACTTGCAGAAACTACCCCCGTAAGTTTTAACGATGCGTATTCAGTACAAGATTATCAACGTGAGATTAAAGAGGAAGCAGATTTTCTTCCCAAAAGTGTATTGAAGTATCTGAAAAATGGAAAAATCGGAATTATTTCGCCAAAAGGAGATCTTTTGTTAGCAGCAGACTACGATGATATTGATATCGAATTTCGGCAGTTCTGGAAAGTAAAGCGCAATGGAAAGGTAAGCTTATTTTTAGCTGATAAAACTTTTTTACCTTATTTCGATGATATCGGATATTTAGATGGTGAATATTTTGATGTTAAACAAAATGGGAAATGGTATTTATACAGTAAATCGCAAAATAAAGTAACGACCATTCAGGGCTATGATGCATTTGATTATTGTGGGGGATGTGGCAATGGTTCAGCCTATGTATATGCACAGCAAAATGGTAAGTGGGGAGTAATGGATTGGAGTGAAAAAGTGCTCGTTCCATTTAAATACGAGCATGCACATTGGAATATGCGGAGTGATAACTGGGTGGCTTCCTTTTCAAAAAGTGGACAGCCGCTTATCATACATATTCCATCACAAAGAGAGTTTGTTGATGCCAAAATATTAACAGGCGTTTTACTTGTAAAAGAAAATAACAAGTATGGTGTATATGGGCAGGACGGTGATCTGAAAATACCATTTGATTTCGATAATATCGAACTGCCTAACGATAATTCATATTTAGGTTATTATGGAGACTATCTGTTGACCACAAAACAGCATAAAAAAGGAATTTCAGACTTAACAGGTGCAGTTATTATACCAAATGAATATGATGAAATAAAAGTATACGACGATTATTTTGTTGTTAAAAAACAGCAAAAGTCTTATCTGATGGATAAGACGCGGAAGGTGCTTTTCGAAATCGAGAATGGAGAAGTAACACATGTCAATGATTACTTTTACTCATCCGGTAGTAATAACTTAGCTACTTTTAAGATTAAAAAAGGTGCATATTATGGTTTGTATTTTGCCAATACAAACACCTATATTGAACCACAATATTATAAGATTGATCTTTTTAAGTTTAAGAACAACGAACCGAAAGAGCAATATATCATTACCGAGAAAAATAAAATCTCCAGCCTATTTGATCAAGATGGACACCTGTTGTTAAGCAATTTTGAAGGGATTTCCGAACTCTATGATGCGCCGGAAAATCTGATGACATTCATCAAAAATGGACAAATGGGCATTTACGATTTAGATACAAGAAAGGAAATCATTCCACCCGTTTACGATAGCTTTATTATGGGGAAATTCGGGAATAGAAACCTTATAAAAGCAAACAATGTCCGGAAAAAAGATACAGATGATATGGATAATCAGAGTAGTGATCTGTATGATCTTACAGGAAAGAAGATATTGGAGACAGCTATTCAACGAATAGACACCATAGGAGTTAAATACTGTTTAATAAAAGATATAAAAGGAAAATACCTTTTACTCAATATGGATGATATGGAGTTGCAGGCGTTTGATTATCAATCTGTTTATTCGATCAATAATCCCAATCTTCTATTAGTGTCGAAAAATGACAAAACCGGGGTTCTTTATGATATTAAGGCAAAAAAAGAACTCAAAGGAGCATTTAGTGTAACCTATGTAAAAGAAGGTTACCTGCCAAAGGATCCGGGTAAGGAAACGGTGATCTTGCCCTATAAAGGCGACATGGCTTTGCTGTACAATGAAAAAGGATATGGCTATATCAACAATAGGGGTGAGGTAATTGTCTCACCACAATATGTTTGGGCATTTGATTTCCGGGGCGATGCCGCTATGGTATGTCAATCTGAAAACTCAGACAGCCGTGCACTGGTTTTTAAAATGGGTTTTATCAATAAAAAGGGAGCATTGATCTTTCCCCTGACATATGATCTCACAAATTCTAGGCTAAACCACGAAGAATCTGTGTTTATTAATAATTCAGTCTTTTTACCAAAAGTAAACGGTTATGAATATCTGTATGGATTGGGAGATCTTACCACAGGAAAAGAGGTGCTACCAGTTCAATACACGCAGATTCGGGCCCTTCAGAATGGAACTTATTTTCTGCTTCAAAAAAATAACAAATTTGGCATATCGGATGCTAAAGGAAACATAATCGTGCCAATTGAATTCGAAGAAATCTTATTTGATGCTCCCACCTTTTTCGACGCACCTTTAGATGCAAAGCAAAACATCTTCCCTTTGCTGGTTTATCGGGAAGCAGTCTGGAAATATATTGATGAAAAAGGTAATTATCTCAAAATCCAATAGATTTGCAGTTGATTGATATATAGGCCTTGCAACAAAAAATGTATTGCAATTAAAACTGCAATACAGCTCTATCTTTAGCTGATTGTTTGGTGTAAAGCAATTCTATTCCCTTCGCTATCTTCAAATTCGGCAACTACAAAACCGAATTTGTCGTTGGCAGTTTTTGGATATAATATTTTTCCACCCTCCGAAATCACTTTTTCAAGTGTTGCATCCATATTCTCTGTTTTAAAATAAATGATGACGCCCTGTTTGGTCGGTACATAAGCATCGCCTTTGGCCAGAGCGCCAGAAATGCCACTGCTGGATTCCTTAAAAGGAAACAGAGACATTTCATACCCGTCGATGATTTCTTGTTCAAATTTAAAATTGAAAACTGCAGTGTAAAATTTCTCCGCACGATTTAGATCGTGAACAGGAATTTCAAAGTAGATAACTGGATTTGTTTTGTGCATAGGGATGTTTTGATTATTAGCAGAATGACAAGAAATCATCGAAATAAGACATATAAATAGAACGCCATTAATGAATAAAAAAGATCGCATAAAGTCATTTTATCTTACCGGTAGTAAAGTTACATAATCTTAGTAACAAAATTAACACATCGGTTAAGCTTACATAAATCTGGTCAACATCTTTTAAATATCGTACAAATAGGAGTTGGTAAATACACTTTTCACACAGGAAGCTCAAATGATGGACACTTGCTATCTCAAAGGATTTGATCAATAGCGCTATGTTTAACGATGTAGCATTTATTAAACCTAATAAGATCAACGATCATGTTTTTTCTTGTTCCAAATAAGCTTTAGCGGTATACCAATGATGATCTTGTACAAATCATTGTCTTAATATTCCCAATACATAGGATAAATGTAGTCAGACTGTTATATCTTTCCCTATAGGAAAGATTGGGTAGGTTGTGAATATCGATGTGCTTCTCAGGAAATTAAATATGATCCACAGGTTGAACACTTCTTATAAATACATATATTTGCAGTAAGCTATTAATTTATTACGTATTGCCCTTTATTTTTAACCATAATTTTAAGAATACAGATGTTATGAAAAGGAATCTTGTTATTTTTTTAACAGTACTTACTTTTTTTTGTTTCATTCGAAAAGTAGAAGCCCAAAATTTTTTAGAAAAATCTTTTGTTATTGGTTTTTCGGATAATGCAAACAATCAAGTTGCTTACATCAATATTCCGAAGGCTTTACCAGTTTTTGGCACTATAGAGATCCAGATTACTGGTGGTTATAATAGTGAGTTAAATAGAGGAGTGCTAACAAAAAATATTGATATCGTATATCAAGGATGGCCTGATAGTTTTTTAGATCAAAAGAGTGAGATTTCTAACGCAAGAGATCCCTTGGCAAATCAATGGCACATTGGTGATTTTAACCCTGCTACATCACAGATTCCGATTTATCATTTAGTTTCAAGTGGAAATGAGATCAATGTTAAGGTTAAGTTTCATCTGATTAATTCAGGAACAATTGATGCATTTAAAACAGGACTTACGGTTTCACAACCGATTACATATGCGAGCGGAGCAGTTCGTTCCTACAAATACTTTAATGATAGTAAAATTGGTATTGGTACCAGTAGTCCTGAACATCGCTTAGATATTGTAGGTACATTAAGGGCACATGAAATTTTGGTCAATACCCAAAAGACGGCAGATTTTGTTTTCGAACCAGACTATGACTTACAAAATTTAGATGTGGTAAAAGATTATGTGAAGAAAAATAAACATTTACCAGGTATACAAAGCGCCAAAGAAATGGAAAAGGACGGCATTAATGTAGGTCAGTTTCAAATTGATCTGTTACAAAAAATAGAAGAACTCACATTACATTTAATTGAAAAGAACGAGGAGATTAAAGCGCTTCATTCTGAAGTAAAGGATCTTAAAAGTGATGTCATGGACCTAAAGAAACAAAGAAAATAATAGCCATATGAATTCATTGATAAAAAAAACAATTACAAATGGGGTTTTAAAATATTATGGCACAGCTATAATATTTTGTTTTCCTTTTTTTGCAAGCAGTCAAACTAATAATTTATTTATAGTTGACTCTCGGGATGTTGCTACAGCTCCAGCAGATTATCGTCAAGCATTTAAAGGCTCCTTTAAATTAGGGCCATCTCTCGGCATTAATAATGGTGATTATTATTACTCCGTACTAGGCTTAAGAGGTTGGGTGGATGATTCAGGGGGAAGTGCACATGAATTAGCTTTCTCCAATGGGAGCGTTTTATATCGAACAGGATTTGAATCTAGTGGTTGGTCTTCTTGGCGTAAGGTATTGATCGAAGATAAAAACGGTTTTGTTGGTATAGGTACAACTACACCCTTAGCTAAATTATCAGTTAATGGAAATATTTTAGCAAACGAAATAAAAATTAAAACGAATATAGAAGTACCAGATTATGTATTTGATCCGACTTATCAGCTCCCAAAATTATCGGCTATTGAAGAGTACGTGAAAACACATCGGCATCTTCCAGAAATACCGTCTGCAAATGAAATCCAAAAAGATGGGGTTGATTTAACTCAAATGAATCTGACATTATTAAAGAAAGTTGAAGAATTGACTTTACACGCCATTGATAATGAGAAAAAAAGGAAAGAGTTGGAAGATAAAGTGTTACAACTGGAGAAAATAGTATTAAATAAAAAATAATCTACATACTATGAAAAATACTTTTTTGATCTTAATAGGAATGCTATTAACGCAAAGCTTAATGGCTCAACAAGAACAGGTCATTTCACCTTCCAATGGTACAGTAGCATCTCTAGAAAAGAATCTATTGTTTTATGCAGATCGAAAATTTACGGTTACACAGTCCGGTAGTGCACAGTTGCCAGTTCAGCGGTTATTTGATGGTAATATGGAAGCTGCTTATACGGAAAAGGGCATTAGTCCCAGTAATCCCTATGTACTTTTGATTGAAAACCTTCCCAGTAATCATACGCAGCGAGGTGCATGGATCGGTTGGAGTACCAGGTTTTATCAGGCAAAGCGTTTTAAAATAGAAATTTATGATCCTGCAGGTAACATTTGGAAAACGGTTGCAGACGTAAATAATTATGATAAAGGATATTATATTACTCCGGTTATCGGAACGTTTGTGAATAAAATTAGATTTACAGTTTATGAAACGGTTCAGGACCAGAATATTTTAGGCTTATCAGAATTTTTCTTTATACATCCGGAAGCAGTGCAGGCTTATGACAATCTATTGGTTAAATACAATTCAAATGGTTTTGTTGGTATTGGTACCGACAATCCTTTAGCAAAGCTATCAGTTAATGGAAATATCCTTGCAAACGAAATAAAAATAAAAACCAATATCGAAGTGCCGGATTATGTTTTTGATCCGGCTTATCAGCTCCCCAAATTATCCGCTATTGAAGATTACGTGAAAACACATAGGCATCTTCCAGAAATTCCATCTGCAGCTGAAATTCAAAAAGATGGAATTGATCTAACACAGATGAATTTATCTTTATTGAAGAAAGTAGAAGAACTGACCTTACATCTTATCGAAAAAGATAAAGAAATTATTGAAATTAATAAAGTGCTGAAAAAACTGGTGCAAGAGAAAAGCCAAGATCAATAAACCACTTCCAAAAATAAAAGCTAAACAAATTATGGATTTAAAAAAATTACTAGCACTGTGTGCTATGGCCTTTTGTTTTTATACCGTTAAAGCCCAGAATGTATTCCCTCCAGGCGGAAATACAGGTATAGGTATTTCAAATCCGGAAAGCCTCTTGCATATCACTACTTACGGTACGGCAGCCTATCCCTCAAAGACAAGCCGCGGTAATATTATGCAACTATTTCAAGCAGATAATAATGATCTGGAAATAGGTGTTGGAAAGGGCGTTAATACAAGAAAAGCATGGATTTTAGCGAGACACCTCAGTATTCCTGAATATGGAGAGCATTACTCTACGCTTCATCTACAGCCTCAGATGGATGTTATGGGGTTTTATAGAGGAGTTGCAATAGGATATTTACCCAGTTCAGATGTTCCGTATGGAGTAGGCTTAGCTGTGGCAGGCAATGTAGGTATTGGTACAACAACCCCTTTAGCAAAGCTATCGGTTAATGGTAATATCCTGGCGACCGAAATAAAAATAAAAACGAATATCGAAGTGCCGGATTATGTTTTTGACCCTAGCTATCAGCTCCCCAAATTGACGGCTATTGAAGATTATGTGAAAAAACACAGGCATCTTCCAGAAATACCATCTGCATCTGAAATTCAAAAAGAAGGAGTAGACTTAACACAGATGAATCTATCCTTATTGAAGAAAGTGGAAGAATTGACTTTGCATCTGATTGAAAAGGAAAAAGAAATCGAAAAACTAAAAATAAATCAGGAAGCTGGCTTCTTAGAGTTGTCTAAACGGTTAGATAAAATGGAAAAGTAGCATCTAGACAACCTTATTTTTAAGCTCGTTTTCCATTTAATTTATAAATAACCACTAAATTTTTAAATTCATTATGTATAAATATTTTACTTCAGTTTTAATCTTAGGAGCATGTTTGTCTTATTCAAAAAGCTTCAGTCAATCCAACACATTTCCAACAACTGGAAACGTAGGGATAGGAACAGCCTCACCTTTATCAGGTACAAATAATATTGGTATGCATATTATGAAGGGAGATCATAGCTCTATTATCTTAGGAGACCCTGTTAATGGGGCTCATGGTGGTATCGTGCAGACATCAGATAATCAACATAGGGTTTTTATTGGAGCGAATCTATATGATGATAATGTGAATAGTTGGAAGAATTTTGCCCCTAATAAAGGAGGTTCAGGAGTAAGTATAATTGCAGATAAAGGAGGTTGGGGTTCTAATATTAGTTTTTATGTAACTGAAGAAAATAATCATGTTCAATCTAGATTAATAATTAGAAGCAGTGGAAACATTGGTATTGGAACAGACTTTCCTACAGATAGACTTTCCGTAAAAGGAAATATCCGTGCGCATGAAATTAAAGTAGAAACAGCTAATTGGCCAGATTATGTATTCAAATCCGAATATAGATTACCGAGCCTGAGCGAAACAGAACAGTTCATTAAGGCAAACGGACATTTACCCGATGTGCCCAAGGCAGCAGAGGTCGAAACAAATGGCGTTTCACTTGGAGAAATGAATAAGATTCTGCTTAAGAAAGTTGAAGAACTAACACTTCATTTAATCGAAAAAGAAAAACAGCTCAATGCAGTAATTGAACGTCTAGATAAACAAGACTCAAAGAAATAAAGAACCATTTCAAAGATCAAGAATATGCAATATACCATAGCGTCCATATTATTTTTAATTACGGCAACCAGCTACGCACAAACAAATAGCTATCCCCCAACTGGAGGAGTAGGGATAGGTACCACTTCACCAATTGATCTGTTAAATATACAGGCTGGGAATCAGCGTAAAGGCATTACTATTCAAGGAGACGGTGATGTCGATACTTATTCAGATGTAAGCTTTTATGTGAATAATTTTGATATTATACCGAATGGTAAACCAATCTCATGGTTAATCAGTTATCGGAAAGATGCTCATTTTTCAGGTGCTAAGGATGGAATGTCAATGGAGTTTTATGCAATAAAAAAAGGGGGTGGTTATTTAGCTCCTTTAAGCTTTAAACCAAATGGTGATGTTATTTTGGCTTCACCTCAGCAAGCACAAAGTGGCAATATCGGTATAGGAATAGTCGATCCGAAGGAAAAACTTGTTGTCAAAGGAAAGATTATCGCAGAGGAAATCAAAGTTCAGGTAGTCAATTGGCCCGATTATGTATTCAAACCCGAATATCAGTTACCAAGCCTGAGCAAAACAGAACAATTTATCAAAGCAAACGGACATTTACCCGATGTGCCCAAGGCAACAGAGGTCGAAACAAATGGCGTGGCACTTGGAGAAATGAATAAGATTCTGCTCAAGAAAGTTGAAGAACTAACACTTCATTTAATCGAAAAAGACCAGGAGGTTAAACAGCAAAATCAACGAATTGCAGAGATCGAAACGATACTAAATAAATATCAACTCAAATAATACACCCCGACATAAATTTTGAATTACAGAGCTATTTATATTAACGAATACAAATGAAAAAGACAATTCTATTTGCCCTATTAGGGTTTTCAACCTATAAAGTATCTGGACAGATAAATAACGTATTCCCTTTAAATAAAAATGTAGGTATAGGAACCAACAATCCGCAGGCACTATTGGATATTGTTAAACCAGCGGAGCAAAATGTGTTAGAAGTTTTAACACAATATTCCATGAGTGATGCTCCGGGGCAGGATTTAAAGATAATAAATGGAACAAATTATAACGGTTATTTTTTGCCTTATATAATGGCTACAAGAAATAAGTCTGATGACTACGCTTTAGGTATTTCAGGAGCCGTTACAGATGCAACGGTAGACGTTGGAGATAAGCCGATATTGCGCTTTGAGTCAAGAAGATTAACGGGTCCTGTACTGGTGAGACCTTTATTTTCCTGGGGAAGCTATGACAATGATTATATGATAATGACTGCCAATGGTAATCTAGGTGTTGGCACAAATAAACCTGATGAAAAACTTGTCGTCAAGGGTAAAATTATCGCAGAGGAAATCAAAGTTCAGGCAGTCAATTGGCCCGATTATGTATTCAAACCCGATTATAAATTGACAAGCTTGGCCCAGACAGAATTGTTTATTCAAGAGAACGGACACCTGCCCGAAGTTCCCTCTGCAAAGCAGATTAAAGAAGAAGGGTTGTCAGTAGGAGAGATGAACAAACTGATGATGAAAAAAATTGAAGAACTAACTCTTCACTTAATCGAGAAGGAAAAAGCGATGAACGAAATGGAAAAAAGATTAAAGCAGTTGGAAAATAAGAAATAGTGTTAGACATCTTCAATTTAGAGAGTATTCTCATTAAGAAAAGTACCGCTTCAATATCCTGTACTAAAGAAGATAATTTTTTCATGTTATCCAGATAAACTTAAAATCAATCAGATTTAGTTGTAAATTTTTGACAGGAAATATTTAACTTCTTAACTAGTTAACTATATTTTAATGTATCTGATAAGCAATTGTTTATGACAGTACGCGGGTAATTGAAATAAAGTTGTTTTTAAACTTAAAAAAATAAATTTATCTTCGCAGGGAAAAAATGAAAATTTTCTTATTTAAGTGCCATCTTTATTAATCATTTGATCTTAAAATTTAAGCAAAATATTAAACAACAATAGTTTTTATAAAATGTAAAGACAATTTGATCGTAGTGTTTATTGCGAAATAAATATGTTTAAAATGATTGTGTTTTTTATCTATTTGCCCAACTTGAGACATATATTTTACCATTATTAAAAAAAGTTTTATGAAAAACATCCCTTATTTATTACCTGCGCTTCTGTTGTTATGCCTTGGTTTAAGTGTATGGAATTTTATTAATTCCCGTGACAAAATTGTGTATGTAGATACTGCCAAGTTATTTCAGCAGTATAGCGAAGCTACCAAGATCAACAAGAAATTGAGCGAAGAAGCTAAAAAATATGAATCAAATATTGATACCTTGATACAAGAGATTCAAAGTGCATTGAAGGAATATGAAAAAAAAGGCGCTAAGCTTGACGCTACATCGCGAGCTAAAGAAGAGCGGTTGATTAATGGCAAACAGACTGATTTAGCACGTTATCAAGCTGTAGTGAAAGAGAAACTTGAGAAGCAACGTAATACAGAATTTTCCTCTGTTGTAATTACTATTAATGATTTTTTGAAAGAGTATGGCGAACGAAAGGGTTATCGCATGATTTTAATTGCTAATGCTAATGGTACAATCGCATATGCAAAAGATGGTACAGACATTACCGATGATGTTATCAATGAACTTAATTCCAGAAAATAGGATTTCGTTATGAGAAATAATATTATCTTGTATAGCTTTTTAATGATACTGTTATTTTTAAGCTGTCAGAGCAAATTAAAGACCCGAGAACAAGTTTACACCTATATTCAGGATCAGGATAATGGTGTACTTCATAGTCGTGAAAATAATGGTATAAATATTACGATTTCATATATCCCAAGCAGTTTGATGCTAGGGAACAGAGATAGTATCCAGATCGGTAATTACCGATATTTCCGCCTGATGTATCAAGTTCACGACAAGGATATGTTATCCAGTATCGACCAAAATTCCTATTCCCTACTTTTAAGTAGATTATCTTTTAGGCTTGAAGAATATCTTACCATTCGTTATAATGGTAAAGATGAAATGTTTTCAGATTATCAGTTTTCACCTATGTACGGCATGACTAATAGTACAGAAGTTATCTTAGCTATTGAAAAAGAGAAACTTAATAATGAAAAAGATCTAATTATTAAGTTGAAAGATATTGGATTAGGATTACCTGAATATAGCTTTCATTTTAGTAGAAATGACCTAGATCGATTAGATGATCTCAGTTCGCAGTTAGAAATCAAAGATTAACCCATTGTTATACATGAAAAGAAAAAGAAAAATATTTGCCCTGACTTGTCTGGGTACGATGTTATTTCAAACATTTAGCCCGCTAACAGCTCTTGCCCTTACCTCAGGCCCAGTATCAACGGATGCGTCAAGTTTTGAGCCAGTTGATACATCAACGATGGTTAACCCTGTTACAGGTGGTTTTGTTTACAATTTGCCATTACTTGAAGTGCCTGGACCGGAAGGCAGTTATCCGCTATCCTTGTCATACCATGCAGGAATTAATCCCGAGCAGGAAAGTAGCTGGGTTGGATTGGGGTGGACGCTTAATCCGGGCGCAATTTCTCGCTCCGTAAATGGTTTTCCGGATGATTGGGCTAATAACCAAGCCAGTCGACGTGACTATTGGGCAGGTGGGGTCACCAATATCACTTCAGTTGGAGTAACAGTTCCGATTCATAATTTTGGTTCAATAAATCTTGGCTTGATTCAGGTTTCTGATACTTATGCTGGTGTAGGATATGGGTGGAATGCCGGTGTTACTGTTGGTATAGGGGGGGAAGCTTCTCCCTTTAGTGGTAGTGTGGGAATAGGTTCCAATCCATTTAGTAGTGGATTATCGGTGACAGGCGGTGTAGGAATGTCATTTGCTAAATTTGGTAATAGCTCTTTAGGTTTGTCAGGATCTGTTGGGGAGAATAATTCTATAGGAATTTCTGCAGGAAGTGAAGCAGGTATTTTAGGTGCATCTTTATCAACAGATGGAGGGTTTGCATTTTCTGCTCCTGGATATAAAGGAAGTTTAGCAAATAGTAAAGATGGTCAGGTAAGGACACAGACGCGTTCGACCTCACTAAACTTAATCTTATTTAAATATTCTAATACAAGAACTAGATATTGGACCGATGAAACTGAAACCAGTAATATTTATGGGACTCTCAATGCTAATCAGGGATTTGATTTACCAATGGCACGAGATGTAATAAATGATAGTTACCATTTAACGCAATATTCGGTTTTAGACGAAAAAAATCCTGAAAAGGAACAAGGTGGAGCATTTCCTGCTTTCGATAGTTATGTAGTTACTGGACAGGGAATAGGTGGTAACATTAGACCTTATATGTTTCAGGGGGCAGTCACCAAACAAAATGTTATTGAAAGGGAGAGTGCTAATTCACTAAGAGAAACTGTACAATATGGAAATAGTGAACCCAATGTAAGAGGTATTGGATTTCGTTTTATTGGTGATTTTTCTAATACCCTTATCCAAAATTATACACCTTTCAATTCCGATGCGTCAGCAATTAAATTTAGTAGACCTCCATTTTCGAAGATATCGGAAAAATATACATACGGAACTAGGAATTATGAACCTAGTAATCAGAATTTATCAGGTTCAAAAAGTATTACATACTTTCAGTCAAATTCGAATGGTAATATATATGCCATTTCAGGTCAAAGTGATTTTATCCCGCCGGTAGCAAAAGGACTTGATCGTGCAAAACATGCAGCACCTATTTCCGGAGGATCAAGTTATGCAGGGATTGCGGGATTTGCAATCACCAATGAAAGCGGTGTTACTTATCATTATAATCTTCCTGCATATAACTATGATGAAGAATCTTATCAAGAAAATTCACGAAAAAGTTCTGGATTACGTTTTAACAGGCAGACCAAATCTGCAGGTTATGCATACACTTGGCACTTAACTGCAATAACTGGACCAGATTATGTAGATAGAGGAACTCCAGGGGTATTGGATGATTCGGATTATGGTTATTGGGTAAGTTTTGAGTATGGGAAATGGAATGATCAATTCGTGTGGAGAACTCCCTCCGAAGGATTTATGGAAAATTTTGATCAAGACTTTAATTCCGTTTCTATGGGAAAAAAGGAAGTATATTATTTAAATTCCATTCGTACCCGTACACATACAGCATTATTTGAAAAGGATGTAAGAACAGATGGTAAATCAGCTTCCGTTGAATCATTTAATAAAAATTGGTCTTCACAAAATAATGTTTCCACAGATTACAGCAATCAAGGAGTGTACAATATTAATTCCACCCAAAGTCTACGATTGAGCCACGTATATATTTTAAAAAATGGAACTTTTTCTAATCTTGGCACTGCTGTAGGCGGAACTTCAGGGTTAATACCTGCGGGTAGGACAGTTAATTGTACAGATTGTGAATTACCAAATAATATACTGGATATGAATGATATCAATGTATATGGTAGAAATAAACTAGAATCAAATTCTTTACGTGTTATCGATCTGAATTACGATTACTCATTAGCTAAAGGCAGTACTACAAGCTTTAATTTTGCAAGCCCCATAACTAAATTAGGTAAACTTACCTTAAAATCCATGAAAGTAAGGGGTAAGGGGGGAGTCAGTCATCTGCCTGCTACTGAGTTTGGATATAATCTTTCGACTGAGGAACAAAAAGTAGCAGAAGGGATCGTTGATGCAGATGATAGGATTACTTATGTTAAAGAATTATATGAGATTGGAGATTTAATTGAAACTGATTCTCCCAATCCTATTTATTATGGATACGTACAGGAAATTATTCCCAATGGTGACGAGTATGATTACATAATTAAAGGAGGGAATATAATGAAAAGAGGTTTGAATAGGGTTAGAAGGACTAAAAACCCCCCGTTTCAAAAAAATAAGTATGACTATTGGGGTATGTTCAAGTCAGATTATTTCGATTCTACTGAAAAAAATATTAATAGAACACCTACACGAGGTTCAATTAAATCAACTGACGTTTGGTCTTTGAGAAAAATCAAAACTATGACAGGAGCTATTGTAGATATTGGCTATGAGGGCCATGATTTTAAAAACAGCCTTTATTCAGAAAACAGATCAATTTGGTTTGATTCTATGTATGAAGTGTTACCAGGTGTTTATAGAATTCAGTCGAGTAATATTGCAAATAATTGTAAAAATTTTTTCAAAGTTGGAGATAAATTTAATGCATATTTTTTTAGAAAATTTCTTGTCAAAGTAAGGCCTAGTGATATTGAATATGTAGAGGCTAGCGACTTACTTCGTACAGAAGTGAATATTTCCAACACTGCATCTAATTATATTGAGATAAAACTCTTACCTGGTCAGGTTGAGAATATGTTTCACGTCGGAGATAATCGGTATGATCAAACTCAGGTAATGGGGATTAATTTTTCTCCAACACCTTTAGGAGTAAATACTCCAGGAGGTAGTGGGGTCCGCGTGGTATCTATGACTATGACAAGTATAGATGGTGTCAAAAATAATTCTACCTATTCTTATAATGGATCTGAAAATTCAGGGTCATCTGGAAGTGTTATTTATGAACCTTTAGCTTTTGAAAAATTTAGGTATTCTGGACAGGTATCAGATTCATATGCAAGAAGCTTTACTAGCAGTTTAAATCCGGAAATTGATAATTCTGTGAAATTTGCAAATGAATTGCCTGGCCCTAGTGTTATGTATGGAAGAGTTGAAACAGCTTCCGAGATAATTTACCCTGATGGAGCAAAAACGCTACCATCCCAGATTACGGTTTCAGAGTTTTTCTCTTTTCCAGATCTGCAAATAAGTTTAAATGATGTAACGCAATCAGTATATTCACCTGGAGTATATTCTACAAGAAATTTATTATTAAGAAAATTTGTCACGCTTTTAGGTTCTCCAAAATCGATAAGTTACTTTGATGGCAACGGAAAGTTGACGAAAAGAATTCTAAAGCAATATTTACATAACGGAGTCTCGGGAGACTTTTTTGCCAATTATAAAATAAAACTTGAAAAATTTGGCTATCAAGGATTATTGGCTGAGCGATTTTCAGAAGTGAAAAATGTCTTCAATAACTCAAATAATACATGGGAGACTAAGGGTACAATGACAGCCCGAGAAGATTATCCTTTGGTAAATATTGGAACAGTGGAATATAACTACATTCACAATACCAAAACTAGTACTCAGATCAATGCTTTTGATTTCTTTAGTGGTTCAGTAACTGAATCGATTAATACAGATTCGTACGGGAATAGCTTTTTGACTAAGAATGAGCCCGCTTATCATAATTATTATGATATGGCACCAAGTCAGTTACGAAGAGGAAATAAAAATATGTTGATACAGATAGCAAGTAGTAATACATATCGCTTAAATAATCAGGGGGCAATAGAATCCCTTGTTTCTGCGAACTATAATGTTTGGAGCAACAAAGGACAGGTGCTTAACGAAAACGGAGATGTGATTCTTCAGGATGGATCAATTGTAGGAAATGGCAACGTATGGCGCCAGACAACTAGTTATATCTGGATGCCATCTCAGGTTTTAGCCAATGGAATGATAGATACTAATAGTTTTGTTGCTTTTCCTTTTACAAATCCTTCAACAGCGGACCTCTCATGGAAGATTAATAAAAAAACAAGTTTGATGGATCCTTATTCACATGAATTAAGCATGATGGATTTTAAAGGTAATCATGTCAGTACGCGCTATGGGTATAGGAATACTAAAACTGTATTAGGCGGTACTTTTGCCAAATATGGAGAAATAGCTTTCAGCGGAGCTGAGGATGAGAATATCAGTAACAATAAAAAGTTTGAAGTTAAAAAAGGAGGTGGAGTTGTTGCCCCTATACCGATTAATGCACATACAGGGCAAAAAAGCCTTGCTCTTGATGTTAATAAGACAGGCTTTGAGTACAGTGTTCCGGTTTCTGAGTTAACGATTGGACGTACATATACCGTTGCAGTTTGGGTTGCTAAGGGACCAGCTAAAAATGTGAAACTCTATTATGAGCTTGATGGAGTACAAAAATCGGTATCCGCATCCTCTCTTGTAAGTACTAAGGTATCAGGAAACTGGGTGCTCGTTAATTTTGATATTAAAGTTACTGCGGGTACTCAGGTTAAAGTATATGCTAGAAATGATGGTACTGAGCCTGTATTTATAGACGATTTCCGTTTTCATCCTAAAAATAGCAGTACCGTAGCCTCGGTGTATGATGAGAATACTGGAGAACTTACGCATACGCTAAATCAGTATAACCTATTCACACGTTATGAGTACAATGCAATGGGACAGCTTGTGGCAACATATGTTGAACAGTTTGGTCGTGCACCTTACAAGAGCTCAGAGAGTCAGCTCAATTATAGTACAAAAAGTTTTATTGGATTAGGAAACTAGATCATGAAAAATTATCACATGTACAGAAAAAATAAAAACAAAGAGAGAAAAGTTTTACTTTCTATATCTATATTGGTTATGGCTCTGTTTGGTAGCACAGCTTCTGGTCAGACAAATATAAATACGCCGGAAGCTATCGTATTTCCCCAGTCCGGACAGACCAGTTACATCTTGCAGTCGGGTCAGAGCCTGACTGCAAAAAGTGGACAGTCTATTACGCTGAAGAATGGTGTTCACCTTATGGCAGGTTCTACAGCACTTTTACAGGTGGATGCTAATTTCAAGATTCCAGTTGCTCCCAATAATCCGCAGGCCAATCTGGATATGAACTGGATCATGAACCGCAATTTCGATGCCGCAGGCAAAGTGATCGGGGAGAGCAAAGTTTTTTATGATGATTTAGGTAAACCAATCCAGCAACAGATAAAGAATCTTGAAACAGGTCATGTTTTAGCTAGTCAACCTCTATATACGGTGTTTGGACAAGCTGTTGGTAGTACGCTTTCAGCTCCGATCAACAATGCTTCATTTGCCTATAAGGGTGATTTTTTTACAAACAGTTCTGGTGCTGCCTATAGTTTTCGCAATTTTGGACGGTACAATGCGGGGAGTACTTCCGTCAATAAAACCAATACTCCTGATGCAGTTGGTGGGACTACTGCAGGTACATTGGGTTGGTATTACAGTCAGGGAAACACTTGGGAAGCATATCAGGATATTACATCGTTCCCCTACAGCATGAGTACCGATGCATCAAATGGTTCCGGCATATTCAATCGTTCTGCATCTGTTGGAAATGAATTACGTATGGGTAAGGGACGTGAGACCATTAGCTTTTCGGTACCGGTTACTACAGAGCTAGCTTTATACGAAAGTATCAGGAACAAATATTTTTCGGAAGCGGTTGTTGGAGGTCGTGTATTAGCGTCACAGTCTCTTTCAATTATGACAGTGAGTATCGATGCTGACAAAAACATTGGAATATCCCTATCTATAGATGGAAGGACGGTGATGACAGCACTGGGAGGTGCAGAATTGACTGTCAACAAGAATATTCAGGTGGGCACAGGCGAGAATACTTATTTTCCGGTACTAGCCTCACAGTCGGTATCATTCACTGGTGGTAGTTCTACTTTGGTAGATTATGTTCGTAATGAAGGTCTCAAAACGGTTTCTTCTGGAGCAGTTACATTGGACAAAGGACTCTATGAGCTTCGTGTAGGAACCAGTGGGCAGACAGTAAAATACAGTTTGGGTTTGGGCACGATCTCCATGAATTTTTATGATCAGCTAGGTAAACTGAAAGCCACTATTCCTCCAGAAGGTGTAAAAAAACTGTTAAATGGTGGGATTAATAACTATTCTTCTTTAGGTTCTATTCCATTTGTTAGAACTTATGAATACGATGCATTAGGTAGATTAGTGTTAAGTACATCTCCTGATCATGGGAGTTCTGAACTCAAGTATAACTTGGAAGGGGCTATTCGTTTTTCTCAAAATGCACTGCAAAAACTCAAAGGAAGTTATAGTTATACGAATTATGATAATTATGGTCGAATAGTACAGTCAGGGGAATATTTACCTTCTGGGGTAGGTTCGGTCAAATTTGAAAGTATCACTTCTTCTATGCTTGAAGCTTCCGGCTTACCTTCAACTGTCGGTACGCAGAGTGATGTTATCGAAACTTATTACGACGAGGCCGATAGATCACATGGATTAGCCGCATATACACAAGATTCCTATTTCCTTGGCGGCACAGTTAGTTATACCGAAAAGTATTCACAGCTAACAGGAAATATTAAAGATGAGACGAAACTTGTAAACCGAACCTGGTTCAACTATGATGGCGACGGAAATATAGTATGGAGTATCTCTAATGTTCCCGGCCTTGGTATAAAGACGATAGATTATACTTATGATGAATACGGACGTGTACTTAAATCTGTTTATCAAAAAGGTACAGCTTCTGAGACTTTTGTGCACTATTATGAATACCAACTAGATGGTAACCTGAAAAAGGTATACACAAATACGGTAGATAATAGCAGTAGCAAGGTTATTCATGCAAATTACAGCTATTATTTAACAGGACCACTAAAAAGAATCGAATACGGTGATAAACTACAAGGACTGGATTATGTGTATACTATTGATGGAAAACTTAAAAGTATTAATAATGCCAATATTGCCTTAGACGGATCAAATGATCCTGGTAAAGACGGAAACAATGGTTTTGCTAGAGATATTTTCAGTATAAACTTGGAGTATTTTGATAATGATTACTCCCGCTCTAGTGTGAATATAAATGGTATTCAGAGTGCTTCGGGACCAAAAAAGTATGCAGGCACAGTCAATGGTTTAAGCTGGCAGACCCAAAAATCAGGTTCTACTACAGCAGTCGATCCTTCGGTCATGAATGTCTTCAATTATGATACACAGGGACAATTGCTAACCAGTATCTGGGGAACACCAAATTATGCAGCAAAAACATTTACAGCTCAAACTAATGTTAATCAAGAAAGGGGATTACGTTATGATGGTCACGGCAATCTATTAGCTCTTCAACGTACCGATGCATCTGGAACATTGGTTAACAATTTCAATTATATTTATCAGGCAAATACTAATAAATTGATCTCTGTAACAGGTTACGCAAATTATACATATGATGCTATAGGTCAGTTAGCTTCGCAAGTAAAAGGTACCTCTGGTATGTATATGGATTATGACGTATCTGGTAAAGTAACAAAGATCTACAGTGATGCTGGAAAAACAATAATAATACTTAGTTTTGCATATGACAATGTTGGTAACCGCATCCTAAAAAGAGATCATCTTACTGGTCTGGAAACATGGTACAGTTATGATGCCGGTAGTACAATAATGGCTATCTTTGATAAACAGGGAGCTGGACAAATGCGATTGGCGGAGCAACCGGTTTATGGTTCAGGTTCTTTGGGTACTTACATTAGACAAGGAGGTAGTTATCGTTATACGTTAACCGATCATGTTGGTAGCACCAGAGCGGTTTTCAACCGCAATAAGCTTTCGGGTGGCACTATTGATTTGCTTTATCATGCTGATTATTATCCATTTGGTAAGGAAGTCAGTTCTGGGGGTATCGACAATAGGTATGGTTATCAAGGAATATATGCTGAAAAAGATAAAGAGACGGGTTGGAATAATTTTGAGCTACGAAACTATGATGCGGCAGTCGGACGCTGGTTAACAACTGATCCTTATGGTCAGTATCATTCACCTTATGTCGGGATGGGCAATAATCCAGTGAGTGGATTTGATCCAGATGGTGGCTGGAGTATACTTGGTGCAACATGGAGATGGGCGGAAGCAAAAGCTAATGGTCAGAATGTTACTGGTTTAAGACTATTTGGAAATGAATATGGGTATAATACTATATCTGATGACTACACGATAACATCGCATTATAAGGGTGGTGAATCTTTGGGTATTCAGTTTCTGAATAGTTTACCTGTTCAGAGATATACCAAAAACGTTGTTAGTGATATTCAAAAAGGTAAGTATGTGGAGGCAACAGCTGGAATGGCGAATGGCGTAGCAGACCTTTTTGCAACTACGTTTGGTATTGCATGGGGTCGGACGCCTACATTACCTTTGATGACCAAAAGCACACCAATTGTTGAGGATAAACTTGCAAATGCAAGAGCTTTGGGGGTAGCAGGTGAGGAAGCAGTAGGGGTAAATGTGACTAAGGAGAGAATTACATCTTTAACTGAAACAGCAGCTTATAGAATACCTGATATACTAACAAAGTCAACTATTGGGGAGGTTAAGAATGTTGCGCACCAAAGTTTGACAAGACAGTTGATGGATTTTCATCTCCATGCAGAAGCACATAGTATGGAATTTATTTTATATACACGACCAAATACTACTATTTCTGCTCCATTACAAACTTTAATAGATGCAGGAAAAATAATTCATAAACAGATTCCAGTTAAATAGATAGTCATGAATTTGAACATAAATGAATTGAGTGAGAAATTTAAAGAATTAATCACTAAACCATTTAAATCTACTGAAGATTTAAAATTACAAGAAGAAATAAGAATTGCTTTAGAAAAATCTTTAAGTGAGGAGGAAGCAGAATTAGTGAACGACCTAAATTCAATAGGAACTAAAATAAATTCTGTATGGGACTTGGTTAAAACAAATGAACGATATCCTGATGCTATCCCAATTCTATTAGATCACCTACAAAAAGATTATCATGAAAAAAATATAGAAGGAATAATAAGGGCATTAGCTGTAAAGGAAGCAAAAGGAAAGGCAACTCCTTATTTAATCACGATGTATCACCAAATCCCTAAAGATAAGGATTTATTACGTTGGGCTATTGGGAATACTATAGATATGACAATTACTCAAGATGATGTCAAGAGCATTTTACCAATTGTTCAGGATAAAACAAACGGAATCTCAAGACAGATGTTTGTTTTCGCTTTAGGGAAAATTAAATCTGCAGAAGTGGAAGATGTCCTAATAAATTTGCTTAATGATGATGAAGTAGTTGCTCACGCTTTAATAGCACTTGGAAAAATTAAATCACAAAAAGCAAAAGATAAAATAGCAATATTGACTAATCACTCTAAACCTCTTGTAAGAAAGGAAGCTCAAAAAGCATTAAAAAAAATAAATAAAATAAAAATGTAAGTTTTTACCTTGATAAATCTAGAAATTTTAGCTAGAAATTGATAACGCATAAATAATATGTTTATTAAAAAGCTATACTTGATAAATTTGAGCTACTCTTAAATTTACAAATATAGCAATAACAGAAAGCTAGTGATCAATCTTTTTTGGATCACTAGCTTTCTGTTATTTATACCAACTAATTTCTTCAACTTTCTTTTATACAAAGTAATTTAAAGAAGAAAAATATTAAGTAAAACTCCAGTGTCCCAAAAAATCAAACAGCTTAAAACTGGACCTAAATGTCTAGATTTAAGTAATAAAATCAAAAAGATAAATTTTATAGAAACACAGATTGTAAGAGCTCTCAAAGAAGGAGAAGAAGGTCGAAAGACCGATGATGTCCACCCAATAAAGATAATATCGATCGAGGCTAGTGGTTACAGTACTGAGCGTATAGCGTAAAAAATTGGAAACCTGAATGAAGAAAAACCTAGTGGAGGTAACGGCAATGAAGCTCCAAAGGATGTGTTTAGATCGGATGTAATTATATGCCATTTTAAAAAGTCGTTAGAAAGTTTTTTGATAAAAGAGATTAGCATGAAAGTACAGTTTTATTTATTTCTTGTTGGATTGTTTTTAGGTTGCAATCCAAATAATAAATCTCAATCTTCTTATGTAAAAGTTGATTTGTTAGATATGCAAGATTCGGAAGTAAATCAGTCAGATATAGATTTCGATATTTTTCTTAAAAAAATGAGCAAAGATACTTTATTTCAATTATCACGAATCAAATTTCCGATTATTAAGAAAAATCTTACCGAAAATGGAGAGGAAGAATCAACAATAGTATATGATGCTTGGGAGTATATGGATTTCGAGAATGTTGAAGGAGTTCAACGTGAAATTTTAGCTCCCACTGAGTTAATTAAACATGTCCGTTTTTTTGATCCAGAAATTGCAATAGAAGTTATTTATGTTTTCCATGAATTAGAGGGTAAATGGTTTCTTGTAAAAACTGTACATAATATTAATTAAATTCAAGACGTGCTGAGGCCTATAAAATCCAATCTTCAAATCAATTACGTGGTCCTAAATAATTTATTTTATGAAAAAAGCATTTAAAATATTTGTTTTAATAATCATTGTTATAGGATCTATATTTGTATGGTATGATCAAAAACGTTCATTTTTTAAAGCCTCTAATGTAGAGTATATCACAATGTGGAAAAGGGTAGGAGGAATATGCTATCTAATACCAGGTAAATATTATGGTATTACTAAACCAAAAGATGGTTATGTAAAGATGTCAACTCTTGCTTATCTTACGGTGGACTTGCAAATAAAATCGGCAGTACTAGTTAAGCAGTTTTCTTAAAATTTTGTTTTTTGTTATTGAATTGCTCTATGGTAAGGTTTCCTAGTGCAGAATGTCGACGCTGTCTATTGTACCATACTTCTATGTATTCAAATAAATCTGTCCTCATTTGCTCTTTTGATACCAATTTGTTCCCATATATTTGCTCTGATTTTAGTGTTTTAAAAAAACTCTCTGCAACTGCATTGTCCCAACAATCACCTTTTCGACTCATACTTCTAGTTACGATTTTATAGGAATCTACTGTATTGCTGATTTTTTCGCAGGCATATTGTACTCCACGATCTGAATGAAAGATCAGACCAGGAAACAATTTGCGGTTCTTGACCACCATTTTCCATGCTGTCAACGAAGTTTCTACGGTTCTCATTGTTTCATTGGCACTCCATCCAATACATTTACGGTCATATAAATCGAGGACTATGGTTAGATTTAAGAAGCCTTCTTTGGTGTGGATATAAGTAATATGCGAGACCCAAACTTTTGATGGTTCCGAAGGGGTGAAATTACGATCTAATACATTTTTCATTATTTTATGCGAATGTTTTGAATCTGTTGTCACTTTAAACTTCTTGCCTATTTTACTACGCAACCCCATCTTTCTCATATATTTAGCAACTTTAACCCTTGAGGCTTTCAAACCATTATCCAATAATTCAGCAGCTATCCTAGGACTTCCATAACGCCGCTTTTTATTGAAGTAAATAGTTTCTATTTTCTCTTTAAGGATGCCAACTTTAGAGCCACCAGCGGGTTTAGAGTCATTTTTCCAAGCATAATAACTTCTAGAGCCAACTCCCATAACCTTGCACATCTTTTCAATCGGATATATCTGTTGATGCAGCCTGATAAACTTATATATTACTGATCGTTCTTGGAAAAGATGCCTATGGCCTTTTTTAATATCTCAAGTTCAAGCTCTGAATCTTTAAGCTTTTTCTCTAAGGCAATTATACGTTCCTGCTCTGGTGTCTGTTTGACATTTCCATTGCCCGGAAAGCTGCCAGTTTCGAAATCTTATGATTCTTTACGCCATTTATATAATTGGGCGGCTGATACACCTAATTCACGGGCTAGCTCAGAAATTTTTTTCCGGTCTTTACTCAACTCAACTGCACGTTCTTTAAAGGTGCGATCATATTTTTTACGGATTTTAGTCATCGTTTAAAAAATTAAGATATTATTGTTCTTAACTTACACTGCCGACTAAGTTAGCAACTCCACGGTTTATTATTCCGATAAATTACCAAACATTATTTTGTTAAGAAAAGAATCAAATTATGATTACAAAGCTTATAACCCTGTAAATAAAAGCTATCTTTTTGATGATTACATATTAAATAAAGAAAGGTATATGTCAATTATCTATAAGGAAGATGCTACGACTTCTATGGATATAAATAAAGATGCTTCTTACTTAAGTATTAATATTCTTGAAGGTTATGCCACAGATGAAACTGGTGGAACTCAGAGATAATAGTATATTAAAAATAAAATGCCACTTTCTAAGTGGTATTTTATTTTATTGACTTTTTTTTAATTTATTCAAATTACTCCCTTCAATTGATGTAAATCTCTAATTATCTTATAAAAGCATACCTAAATTTTCAAAATCAAAACCATAGATCACAAAATCATAATGACTAATCCCTTAATCTCTAAGAAGTATAGTCTCGAATTGACATTACCAAGTACACTAAAAATATTATATTTTTACCCGTGAATTAACCAATTTACATAAGAATAACAATCATGTCAAAACACATTTTAACCGCCACGTTGAGCTTTCTGGGATTAATGTTATCAGTTCAATTACAAGCGCAACATTTTTTTGAAAAATCATTTAATGTAACTTTTCCGAACGCAGCGAAGATGGTGAGTTATATCAATATTCCGACAGG